>Ga0308309_10000043_pt1 | contig 116786 bp, 88 predicted proteins | sample HubBroMetageWFT5_FD_192491 | JGI IMG/M metagenome (GOLD analysis project Ga0308309, IMG submission 192491) | Warmed and freeze-thawed soil microbial communities from the Hubbard Brook experimental Forest, New Hampshire - Hubbard Brook CCASE Soil... | ecosystem: Environmental > Terrestrial >...
ATCGCGCTGCATGAACTAGCGCGACACGGCGCGCCCATGACGCTGAGCGCCACAACGCTCCTGCACAAGGCATATATCGAAATGGCCGGAAGAGAGGGCACCTCCTTCCCGGATCGCAACAGGTTCATGGGGTATGCCGCTCGGGTCATGCGCGGCCTGATTATTGATCACGCCAGGAGCCGCCAGGCTCAGAAGCGCGGTGGCCAATTCGAAATTACCTCGCTCGAAACCGGGATCGAAAACGGCTTGGATGAAAGCAAGCTTGACGAGATCAGTCAGGCGCTCGACGAACTGGCCAAGGCTGAGCCGGCATTGGCCGAAATCGTCGATCTGAAGTTCTTCTGCGGTTTTTCATTTGCCGAAATCGCTGCCACCAGAGATGTCTCTGAACGAACCGTCCAGCGCCAATGGGAGAAAGCACGCATCTACTTGCATAGCACTCTGAGAAGCGCCCTGGAGTCTTGACCAACTGTGCCGACGCTTACGCCTGACGAATGGCGAGAGGTAAGCCCCTTTCTGGATCATGCGCTCTCCTTGTCAGATGAAGAGCGCACAACCTGGCTGACGGACTTCCGCGAGCAAAGATCGGATTTGGCCGGCCTGCTTGAAAAACTCCTCGAGGAGCATCGCACGCTCGCGCAGGAACATTTCCTCGAGCAAGAGCCGCCGCGGCCCGCGAAGGATTGTGCTTTAGCAGGGGAGGCGCTCGGCCCATACAGGCTCATCTCGCATATTGGCGAAGGCGGAATGAGCAGCGTCTGGCTGGCCGAGCGCATCGATGGCCGGTTCGAGCGCCAAGTTGCTGTGAAGTTTCTGCGTCTTGCGGTTGCTTCGCAAGGGTCAGCCGAGAGGTTCAAGCGCGAAGGCAGAATTCTTGGTCAATTGGCGCACCCGAACATCGCGGAACTGGTCGACGCCGGGGTGACGGCTCACGGCGAGCCATACCTGGTTCTTGAATACGTCAAGGGAAAGCAGATCGACGACTTTTGCGATCAGCACACGCTCGGGGTGGAAGCGCGAATCGATCTTTTCCTGCATGTCCTCGCTGCCGTTGCGCAAGCTCACGCGAATCTGGTGGTCCATCGCGACATCAAGCCGTCCAATGTGCTCGTGACGGACCGGGGTAACGTCAAGCTTCTTGACTTTGGAATCGCCAAGCTGCTCGCGGATGAAACCAATCCCAGCGCAGCAACGCAACTCACGCTCGAAGCCGGCGGTGCCATGACTCCGCTGTTCGCAGCCCCAGAACAGGTGAGCGGCGGCAAAATTACGACGGCGACTGACGTTTATTCGCTAGGAGTGCTGCTTTATTTGCTGCTGACGGGACAGCATCCGACGGGGCCAGCTCCACACTCGCCGGCTGATCTCCTGCTGGCGATCACCGGAAAGGAATCGGCGCGGCCTTCGGAGGCGGTCGACGCGCGGGACGAAGAGTCAGCGAGGAAGCGGCGCGCGTCGCCAGAAAAACTGCAGCGCACTTTCCGGGGCGATCTGGACACAATCCTGGGCAAGGCGCTCAAGAAAAACCCGCAGGAACGCTACGCGTCGGTAGGGGCTCTTGCCGAGGACCTGCGGCGATTTCTCGGGCAGCAGCCGATTAGCGCCCGCCCGGATACCCTCGCGTATCACGCCGCCAAGTTCGTGCGCCGCAACCGGACGCTCCTGACCGCTACGACCGCCGCTGTTGTGCTTGTGATCGGCAGCCTTTCCGCCGGGCTCTATATCGCCAATCGCGAGCGGAAGGCCGCCGAACAACGGTTCGCCCAGGTCCGCCAACTGGCCAACAAATTCATAGCACTCGACAATGACATTCGAGGTCTGCCCGGGTCGACGAATATCCGAATGCAGATCGTTTCCGATTCGCTGCAATACCTGACTTCGCTCGGTGGTGACGTTCGCGGCGACAAGGACCTCGCACTGGAAACTGCCTACGCCTATGTACGAGTCGCGCACGTTCAAGGTGATCCGACTTCACCCAATTTGGGGCAGTTTGCGGAAGCAAAAGTCAGCCTGGACAAAGCACAGCAATTTGTAGACGCCGTTCTCGCGCGAGACCCGGTGAACCAGCGAGGGCTTTTCATCGCAACCACGATCGCGCACGATCGGATGGAACTAGCCAGCTTTCAGGAGCGCTACGAGGAAATGCTTTTGTGGGCGAACAACACCAGCGATTTGGTCGAACGTTTTACGCATCTTGGTGGCCCCTTTACCCCGCACGAGGTTTACAGCATGGGGTATTTCGAACAAAACGTCGCCAAGGCGTATGCCGACACCCGGCATTTTGACAAAGCCGTACGCGCTGCCAACCGGGCCTTGGAAATCGTGCAGCCCGTTCCATCCGCCCGCCGGGTGGAGGGCAGCGTCATGGGAACGCTAGTGCTTGCTCGCTGGCAAACGGGTGACCTCGATGGCGCACTCAGGGATGCGAAAAGAGCAGTTGATCTGCAACAACTCCAGGCCGCGACCGGTCACGCGTCATTGCGCGTTAATCTGGCGAACGCCCTGTTGACCGAAGGCTTGATCCTGGGGCAAGCGGACGCAGAGCCAAGCCTTGGGCGATATCACGAGGCACTGGCGCTGATCGAGCGAGGAATGGAAACCGGCGAGGACCTGGCCAGCAAGGATGCCAGCGACTATCTGAGCCGGTTTCTCCTGGCGGCTACGAGCGTCCAGTTTGCCAATATTTTGCGGCACGAAGATCCCCGCAAGGCTCTAACGGTCTACGACCACGCACTGGGCCGCCTCAGAGAAGTAAAGCCGAATGACAGCTCTCAATTGGTTGAGGCAGAATTGCTCGCTGTCTCATCTTATCCTGCCCGCTGGACCGGGCGCGGTGAGGATGCCGAGCGACGCATCAAAGATGCGTTCCAGCTTCTGCGCGACCTGCACGTCTACCCGGCGGATCAAGTCGCGCCGATGAGCGAGGCCGAAGACGCGTTGCGGGCCCAAGCGGACGATTACGCGGAGACAGGCCAAATCGTCAAAGCGGTTGCAGCGTATCAGGAGCTCGCAGCGAAGCTCATGGCCTGGAAACCTGACGTAGAGAACGATCTTCGCGATGCGACCTGCATCGCCCGCGCTTGGACCGGGCTTGCAATTCTCCTGCGCCGCGGCGGACGCGCTAACGACGCGCTCCAACTCGAAAAACAGCGGGCGGAGTTATTCAGCCATTGGAAGACCAAGCTACCCAACGGGAACTTCCTGATTCGCCAGTCCCTGCGCCAGATCTGGCGTCGCAGTGCTCCGCCGATGACTCGCAATTCGGCGGCGCCACCCGGCGCGGCGAACAAACAGCCTTCTTCCCAACTCATTCCGGGCGAGCTTCCGTAGCGAAATATTCTTGCCCTGCTGTCGTGTTTGTCCTGCCGTTTCCGATTTCATAGGTAGGGACCAAGAGACCCCAAAAGGCTGGTCCCGGTCGCCATCCGCATTCGGCAGTTCTCTCGGAAGGCAAATCAGTGGAGGAAACTAAAATGGCAGCGAAAAAGAAGCTCCAGACTCCCAAGCCTGTGCAACCTAACAAGTCTCCAAGGATCGCAGTCAACCACAACGAAATCGCCTTGCGCGCGTAGTATGGCGCCGGCCCGTTCCGCGGCCAATCCGTTGCGCGGAGCGGAACACAGGAAATCGCGACGATTCGGCTCCGTGCGTCAGCAGCAGCGCGAGAATCACCGCGCTCCGCAATCGGCCGAAGCGCTTCACGCTCAGGCGCTTCGGCTGACGTCGCGCGGAAAATATGCCCGAGCTGCGCTTCTCTTCCGGCGAGCGATTTCGCTCGCCGCGGCATGCTCGGGTTCGACGCGGCTTTTCGTTGCGGCGCTATGGAATGATTTCGGCGTCCTCTTGAAATATGCGGGCCGGTTCGAGCGTTCCGAGAAGATGTATCGCCGCGCCGGCGCCCTAATCTCGCGCAAGAATCCGCGTCGAGGAGAGTTTCGCGCGACGCTTTGCCACAATCTTGCCGGGCTTGAACATGCGCGCGGCCGATATGCGCGAGCGCTATTCTACGCACAACGAGGTCTGCGGCTACGCAATGCGCTCTCCGCGACAGATCCCTTAGCTATAGTTAAGGATCGAGCGGCCCTGGCTGCCATTCTGGTTGACCTCGGACGATTGCGCGAGGCGAAGGGAGTTCTGCGTGGTGTCCTGCGTGCGTATCACCGCAGGTTCGGTGAACGCCACTACGAAACGGCATCCGCGCTTGCGAATCTCGGCGCCTTGTATGCGCGAGACGGCCGTTTCCGTGCAGCGGAAAGAGCACTTCGCCACGCCCTCTGTGCGCTTGAAATTGTGCTCGGGCGCAAGCATCCACGCCTTGCCGGCGTGCTGAACAACCTCGCGGTAGTTTGCGCGCGCCGCGGCAAGCTCGGAGAATCTGACGCGCTGTACCAGCGCGTCCTTCGTTTGCTACGCCGCCATCCAGGTCCCGGTTACCCCAGCATCGCCCTGGTTCGCGCAAATCGGAGGGAACTCCAATTTGCATGCAAAATTCCTCGGTAATTTTGTGAGGCCTGCTGTCGTGTTTTGCTCCCCGTTTCCGATTCTATAGATAGAGATCCAAAAGAGAGTTCCGGTCGCCTTCCGCGTTCGGCGTCTTTCTCGACGGTCCAGAAAGCTTCACAAGGGATCATTCATCCCTCAACGTGCTTCGAGCAGGAGGTTGCCGTGTCCCAGCCCCGCGGCTTTCGGCAAATTATTGTTCTAGTTGGCATCGCGATTTTCCTACTCGCGTTCTGCCAGCCCGGTTCGGCGAACGTAATTTACGTCACGACTCTCACGGACAAGGTAAGCACCACAGGCGGCTGCTCGTTGAAGGAGGCGATTTATTCCTCCACCTTGCACGACACGCTCGATGGCATCCATGGCATCGCCATCGACTACACGATTCCCGATCATTTCATCACCACCGGATGCGAGATTGGCAGCGGCAACGACACAATCATCCTGCCCACCGGCGCAATTCCTCCGACCTTCCAGTTGCTCACGGACACAAGCTGGGACGCCCACAATCCTTACGGGCCAACGGCCACGCCGATCATCAACTCGAACATCACCATCCAGGGCTACGGCGCGACTTTGCAATGGGCCGGTGCGGGGCATGCCCGGCTTTTCGCTGTCGGGCCGGCCACGATCACTACACCTAATGGCGTTTCGTCTGGCACCGGGAATCTCACGCTGCAAAATGTCCATATTACGGGTTTCTACGCGAAGGGAGGTACTGGCACAGACGGCGGCGGAGGAGGTCTCGGTGCCGGCGGTGCAGTCTACGTCCAATCCGGGGGGCTGACGGTAGAGAACAGCACTTTTGAGAGCAACGTCGCTACCGGCGGAAACGGTGGTGGCAACTATGGTGGTGGTGGCGGTGGCCTCGGCGGCAATGGTGGGAACGCCCCCAATACTCTCGGTGGCGGAGGTGGCGGCGGGGCGCGCGGAAATGGCGGCGACGGACCGAACGCGGGAGGAGGAGGAGGAGGTACCGTCAATAACGGCGCGACGAGTGCACCTCTCACTAGCCCCAACGGTGCTGGTGGTCCCGGCGGCTACCTATGCGGCGGCGACGGCGGAAATACAAGCGGCCGCGGTGGAGATAATGGTACCTGCCCCGGGGGCGGCGGAGGGGGTGCCGGTTACGACGAAGGTGGGAGCGTCATTCAGAGTTCAAGCGGTGGCACCGGAGCCTATGGAGGCGGGGGCGGGGGCGGCACGGTTACGGGTGGGAACGGCGGTTTCGGCGGAGGTGGCGGTTCGGTTACAGGTTTTTCCGGCGATGCTGATGGCCAAGGAGGAAAGGGCGGATTCGGGGCAGGTGGAGGAATGGCCTCTATAACCGATTTCTACACCGGAGGTCCTGGCCAGGGCGGTGCCTTTGGCGGAAACGCGGACGCGTACAACGGCGGGGGAGGCGGCGCCGCACTCGGTGGGGCGGTTTTCTCTGACTCGGGAGAAATCGTGATCAAGAACAGTACGTTCTACAACAATTCTCTTTTTGATGGCCGAGGGGGTTCGAACTACGGGGTGAACGCCGAAAACGGCAGCGCTGCAGGTGCGATCTTTGCCCGCGATGGCTCCTTAACCATCATCGATTCCACAATCAGCGGCAATCAAGCCGATGGTTCTGGGGCGGGAGTGGTGGTTTATAGCGATGGTTCCGCGAGTTTCACGCTCGACGACACGATCATCGCCAATAACGGCGCCGACGAGTGCTATGTAAGCGGCGGGGTAACCGTGAAAGGCGCCGGAAACCTGATTTTGAGCAACGGCGCGGGCGGCTCATTTGGTGCCTGCCCTGGCGTGGTTGTGACTGCTGATCCGCAACTTGGGCCGTTGCAATTGAACTCTCCCGGCATTACGCCCACGATGGCGATTTCCACCTCGAGCTCTGCGTTCAACGCGGCCGATCCAACAACGTCTCTCTCGACCGACCAGCGTGGAGTGGACCGTCCGCAGGATGGCGGCTTTGACATCGGCGCCTACGAAGCATGCGCACCACCGCATGTTTTCGGCGGGCTTACCTGCGTAATTCTCACGAAAGCTCCGCCACCGGTCACGGTCCCGCTGACCATCGAGGTCTCTCCAGCGGGCGGCGGCACCACCTCCCCAGCGGCGGGCACGACGGATGAGAACGAGGGCTCAGCAGTGATTGCAACGGCCACGCCGAATCCGGGCTACTACTTTGGCGAGTGGTTTGACAGTCTCGGTAACCTTCTGACGACCGAATCGAGCGCCGGAGTGGTGATGAATTCACCCGTCACGATTGAGGCGGTCTTCTTTCCCTGCGGCTGCGCCGCAGATGTAACCAGCTCCGTTACCGTCACCCGTGGCCCCATCGTTCTCAATCCTGTCACCAAGCATTACGCGCAGTCGGTCACGGTCAAGAACAACACTGCGAACACCCTTATGGCGCCGATTTCGCTCGTTCTTCAGAATTTGACCGAGTCCGTTGCCCTGAACAACGAGTCCGGCGTGACAGCGTACGTGCTGCCTCGCCTGAGCCCCTTTGTCAGCTCAAATGTCAGTCTGGCGCCGGGGCAATCCACTTTCTTCACTTTGCAATTCGAGAATCCCACGAACGCGGCGATCAGCTACACCACACGAGTAGTGTCCGGCCCCGGGGTCATATAGGAGAGAATACATGAACGGACTTCTTTACTCTTCGATTTGTTGTCCGCGCAGCCGGCGTCGTGCTTGGAGGCTCGCCGTGGGCGCGGCTCTTAGCTTTGTGCTGTTGCTGTCCGGTTTTGCGCAGCGCAGCTCCGCCGCGATCATTTACGTCACGACTCTCGAAGACGGAGTCGGCACGGGCTCGTGCTCGTTGAAGGAAGCTGTTTACTCCTCGATACTTCGCACCAATCAAGCGATCTCTAACTACAACAATGGTTTCCAGGAGAATCCTTTCGCGCCGGTCTACGTAACCACGCAATGTGTGCCCGGCGACGGAAACGACATCATCGCGTTACCGCCGGGGCTCGTGCTACAAATCGGCACGCCAGTAAACGACCAATTCAACATCACCGGCCCGACCGCTACGCCGCTAATTACCTCCACAATCGTTGTCGAGGGTTACGGCGCCACAATCGAATGGGTGCCGCAGATCTGCACGTACAATGGGGGCGATTTTCCCAAGATCGTCTGTCCTGGAGCGGTCCCGGCATTCTACGCCACAAACTTCAATTTGAATCCGAACGTGACCGCCGGTCCGTACACCTCTCGGCTGTTCGCCGTCGGCAGCACGGGGTCGCTTACCATTCACAATGTTTACGTCAAGGGGTTTCTAGCCCAGGGCGGCAGCGGCCTGAACGGCGGTGGTGGCGGCATGGGCGCAGGCGGCGCTGTTTACGTTCAGGGCGGGACGTTGTTCGTCCAGAACTCAACTTTCGATTCTAACGGAGCGGTCGGCGGAAACGGAGGTGGGGTTGGGCCGGGCGACACCGGTGGCGGCGGTGGCGGTGGTGGGCTTGGCGGGTTTGGCGGTGGCGACGCGGACCAAGGTGGATGCGGCACGCTGCTCGCAGGTGAACCCAAGTATCCCGACACCGGTGGCGGGGGCGGTGGTGCCACCGGTGACGGCGGATGGGGAGACTGCGGTCAAGGTGGCGGCGTTGGCGGCTATGGCGGTGGTACCGTATTTTCTGGCCAGTATCCCAGCGGAACTGTCGCAGGTTTTGCGTGCGGTGGTTACGGAGGCGGTCCAGCGTCGCTCCTTGGACTAGGAGCCGGCCAACCCGGGGAAAATGCACCATGTCCCGGAGGGGGTGGTGGAGGAGGCAGCTACGGAGCGACGGGAAGCGGCAACGGTGGTAACGGCAGCTACGGAGGTGGCGGAGGAGGCGGAGCATCGCAAGGCGGCAACGGCGGGCATGGCGGTTTTGGCGGAGGAGGCGGAGCAGGGTGGGCTGGAGCCTTCGGGAACACGGATGGTGGGAATGGCGGTTTTGGAGGCGGGGGCGGCGCCGGCCCGAATGGTTATCTCGTCGGCAATGGCAGTCCCGGCCAGGGCGGTGGCCCGTACGGCGGCAATGCGGATGCGCGCAACGGTGGTGGTGGTGCAGGCCTCGGCGGCGCGATTTTCAACGATAGCGGCGGCGTCCGCATAAGCAACAGCACCTTCGTCAACAACTACGTCACGCGCGGAGTCGCCGGCGGCGGCGCTGCCGACAACGGCGGCGACGGTGGTGGCGCAATCTTCAACGTCAATGGTCACCTTACTGTCACCGACGTGACCATCGCGAATAATCAAAGCACCGGTTCAGGGGGCGGAATCGTCGTCATTCAAACCGATTCCAGCGCATCCACGATTCTGAACCTCTACGACACAATCATCTTCAACAACGGCTCCATGATTAACGGCGAGCTGACCAACGCCGCCAGTGAATGCTGGGTCACAGGCGCCGGTGTTGGCGTCAGCGGCGCGGGCAATCTGATTCAGAACAATAATGGCTGCGACGGCGTCGTTACCACAGGCGATCCTGAACTCGGCCCGCTGCAAAATAATGGCGGCTACACGCCCACCCTAGCAATTCCCCAGACAAGCCCAGCATTCAATGCCGCCGATCCCGATACATCGCTCAGCACCGATCAGCGCAACGACCCTCGCCCGGAAATGGGCGGATTCGATATCGGAGCCTTCGAGCTGTGCATCGCTAAGAATCCGAACATCGTCGGCGAGTGCAGCGCTCCTGTCGGCGTTGCGCCTCCCTATGAGCAACTGATGATTCAGGTTTCACCCGCGGGTGCAGGCACCACAACTCCCGCTCCAGGTTCCTACAACGAATACCAAGGCACGGTCGTATCCCTCACGGCCACCCCGGCGCTCGGCTACACGTTCGGTAGCTGGTCCGGCAACGTCGGCAATCAGCAGGGCGCGTCGACGCCGATTGTGATGCTTGAGCCGCAGGTGGTCACCGCCAACTTCGTCGTGTGCAATTGCGTCAGCGATGTCAGCAGCTCAGTGACGGTTACGCGTGGGCCCATCGTGTTCAATCCTGTCACCAGGAGCTACGCAGAATCTGTGATGGTCACGAACAACTCCATCGCCGCGATCACCCCGGCGATCTCGCTGGTGCTCGACAATCTGACCAATGCGACGCTCGTGAATGCGACGGGCACAACCGCGTTCGCATCGCCCTCGGTAAGTCCCTACATCACCATGGGCGCTCTCACTGCGGGACAAACAGTTTCATTCACTTTGCACTTTAGCGATCCAACCAACGGCGCGATTAGCTACACCACCCGCGTTCTCGCTCCGTGAAAGTAAAAGGAGAAACAGATGAACATGAAACGCATACTCCCAGTCATCGCCGCGGCGGTCTTAGTCAGCCTGCTGGTGCCGGCGGGCAGAGCCGATTCGTTCGACGTCTCGTTGAACACCTCGGCACTGTCCGGCACGACGCAGGTACTTGCCTTCGGCTTGACCAACAACGACGGTGTGGCGGACAACACGATATCCCTCACCGGCTTTAACTTCGGCACCGGCGGCGGCGCCGTTTCTGGCACCCAAGACTGCACCCTTGGCGGCTTCTTGAGTGGTGCGGGCTGCAGCGGCAATCTGACCAGCGGCGTGACGCTGACCGATTCCGCTACCGAGGCCTTTTTCGACGAAGCGTTCACCGTCGGCTCGTCATTGTCATTCGCAATGACGACCACGAACGCTTTCGCCGGCGGCATCCCCGACGGTTTCGCGATGTACCTCTGCAACGCGACCCTTAGCTCTTGCTACTCCGACGATTCAAGCACGACCGCCATGCTCGTCCTCGGCCTCGCGGGCACGCCATTGACGCCGTCGAGCTTCACTCTGAACGCCGCAACCGCGCAAGGCCTGCCGGCTCCCGTGGTCACGGCGGCCACCGGTTCAGGAGGCACAACCGCGCCCGAACCGCCCGCCGTGCTTCTGCTCGGGCTTGGCGTACTTGCTCTCGCGTTTTGGTCGCGCAAGCGTCAAGCCGCTGCCGAGCGATGACGACTATTTAGTCATCTTCCGGGCTGGCAAGACAGATGTGCTCCTTAGCTCGCACATCAACAGGAGCGACCGAGTCGCCAAATGACGATGCTTTTCGTTCCAGGACGCCAGCGAACCCTAACAAACCGATCGACGGCGCAGGATTTCTCGGTTGGCGCATCCTGTGTGCGCTGGCCGTTTCCTCGGCGGGTGAGTTCTGATGAGAATGTATCTCTCGAAAGCGGACGGTAGATCGTCTTCGATTCTGACGTTCTAAGGACACGGTTGCATGCGATTCGGGGATTTTATTGTCGGCTTGCCATCCGTGCCGCAAGATTTGTCCCGAAGCCGACTTGCCGTTCCGGGGGCTGAGCGAAAATCCGAAACGTAGGAAATTGAGCGGACGACAAATCGAGGGAGCTATAAGCGAGCGATACGAGTTCCTTCGCGTTCCTCTTCGTTCCTTTTCAAAGGCAAGACCGCAGGAGAGCAATGCGTCACTCAGACTAATATCGGAAAGCACAGTTCTGCTTTGACACTGCGCAGCCTTATGGGGCCGACAGCGCATTCATGTATTGCTGCAATTACAGGACGCTTCCCTCGTGGACGTCTTCAAACAGCTTGACATTGTCTCGATAGTCGACGTGTACTCCGACGAGCACTGGACCCGCTGTATCGAAAGCCTTGCGCAGGGTTGGTGCAATTTCATCGGGCTGCTGAATTCGCAGGCCGGTGGCGCCGAAAGCTTCGGCGTATTTGACGTAATCGACCGGACCAAAATCGACTCCCGACGTGCGGTTGTACTTGATTTGTTCCTGCGTGCCCACCATGTCGTAGTGGCCGTCGATCCAGATCATGTGAACCAGATGGGAATTCAGACGGACTGCTGTCTCCAGCTCATTTGCGGAGAATAAGAACCCACCATCGCCGGAGATGGAGAGCGCCTTCTCATGCGGACGGACGATGGCGGCAGCGATGGCCCAGGGCAGGGCCACACCGAGCGTCTGTTGACCATTGGTGATTAGAAACTGGCGTGCGCGAAAGCTAAAGAGATAGCGGCACAACCACATGCTGAAGCTTCCCATGTCCGAGCACACAGTTACATCCGGTGTCAGTATTTTCTGCAGCTCGCTGATCAGTCGTAAAGGATGAATCGGGACTCCAGACTTTGCCGCTGCCTCAGCCGTCAGCCGTTTTCGGTCCTGTGCGATCGAGTGCAGCAATTCCGCAGATTCGGCAGCAAGTCGTGGACGATGCAGGAGCGGTGACAGCGCGTCGAGTGTCTCTTCGATGTTCCCAATCAGCTCGACAGCGGGAGAATAGTCGTTTTCGATGTTCGCCGGTGTTGCGCCGATGTGAATGATGGGCCGTTTGTTGTGCTTATTCCATAGCGACGGCCAATATTCAACGGCTTCATAGCCTATGGTAATGACGATATCGCCCGAGTCCAGCAAGGCATCGGCTGGCTGATTGGCAAGTTGCCCAACGCGACCACCGAAGCGGGGGAAGTCCTCCTGCGAAACTGCGCCTGCGGCCTGAAATGTCCCAACAACTGGCAGCGCGGTAGTTCTCAGCAGATCATGAATCGCCTCGGCAGATCTGGGCTTGCTTGCCATTAATCCCAGAAAAATCACAGGCGATTTCGCGGAGTTGATGAGACGGGCCGCCTCAGTAAGGGATGATTTGGCCGCGGGTCCCTGGCCGACGAATGTCGAAAGCCGGATGGGCTCGCACTGCGCCGCGCCGGTCATGATGTCCATCGGAAGGCTCACAAACGCAGCGCCGGGCCGGCCAGCCTCGGCTGCCCGAAACGCAGCGGACAGCACTTCTGCCGTAGCCGCAGGAGAATCAATCTCCGCCGCGTACTTGGTTATCGGCCGGCAGACGCCCACCGAATCCAGTGTTTGGTGATGAGACTTCAGGCGATCGGCAACAGCCGGAGCGCCTCCCAGAGCAACGATGGGGTCACCCTCGGTATTCGCGGTGGCTAGGCCGGTAGTGAGATTCGAGACCCCTGGGCCTGAAGTGGCAATTGCAACTCCTGCCTTCCCGGTCATGCGTCCGATACCACCAGCGATAAACGCTGCATTCTGTTCGTGGCGGCAGACTACAGTTTTTATGCTGGAGTCTCGAAGTCTGTCGAAGACTTTGTCTATCTTCGCTCCGGGAACGCCAAAAACGTGTGTCACTCCCCGCGCCTCGAGCGTCTCTACCACAACGTCAGCCCCCGTCCTTGTCCCCTGAGCTGTGTCAGCTCTTGGATTTGCGGTTGGTTGCGTCGCTGTCATTTGCTTGATCCTTTTCTGTTGATTTACTCCGCCTTGGCGAGATCGGAGGCTGGGTCTGTGTCGAGATCGGTTGTCAGGAACGATCCTGCTACGGGCAGTTGCACGTCGTATTCAGACACAATTTGAACGCTTGCGCGAAGCTGCCGCGCGGAGCAGTCCAGAGCGTGACCGCCTTTTGTGCGGTCTTTCGAAATAAAGTGGAAGTGGTATCCCGGCACACTGAAAGAACTCGAGTACCTAGGAGACCAAAGGCCGACCAGAGTGCCCTCAACATTGTCGAAGTGGAACTCCTGTTGCGCTTTTGCGGCGTCTAGAAGCCGAGATCCTTTCGGAACCGGATGCACTGCACGTGCGTGAAGGGTGTCAAAGACACCATCCACGCGCAGAGCGTAAAAGAGATTCTCAGAGACACGATGCGGGTCGCAAGCGAGTTCGATATCCTTTAAAGAGGCGACTTTTTCAATTTGCACGACTGCGTCCTCGTGGAAGTGCGTTATGGAGGCGAAGGGGACGAGAAAGTCATCCGAGCGGCGCCGTACAATTCCCGCAGCTTGATATATCTCGCCGTCGAGAATGATCATCTCGCCATCGAGCCCTTCAAAAGTGCCGAGGCCAAAGTCACCGTGTCCCAACAGAACAGAGGATGAGACGGAACCCGAATACACTCCTTCAACCAGAGCCGTAGAAGTTGAAATCTGGTACAGGCGGCGCGGCGAAGCGTGCAGGTATTCATTCAGCGCAGCGCTCACAAGATCGTCGACCGAAGTCTTGTGTTGCTTTGAAAAGTCTCGCGCCGCGGCTTCAAGGGATGACGGCACTGTTACTGCGAGGTTTGCCATATTTGCTCCATCCAGCGCCCAGGGCGTGCGCTTTTCCGGCAACGGAGAGGAAGAGATCACGCCCTGCCATGATTGATTTGCTGCTTGGTTATGTCTGCCGGTTTCGTCCCGACATTCATCCGTGCATCGTTGGGCCGCCGAATCTGCGGGCGGCCCTCATCCGGTAAGGCCGCCCCGGCTGAATCTTCATATTGCCAACGCCCAAGAACCGGGTGCAGCCTCACTCAGCGACTACATCGTCTCAAGGACAGCCATTAGAGTTCTAGAACGATGTGGATGTCGTTAGGACGTTCTTGCTTATTTTGAATCCAGTTAATTGGCGGTCGGTATAAAGGCTACCACTGCCAACCTCACTAAGGCAGAAGAATTTACGTTTGTGCCCGACGCATGGCGTTGGGCGACAGGCCAGTTATTCGGCGGAAGTGCCGGCCCAAATGGCTTTGGTCAGAGAACCCCACCAAGCTAGCTATTTCCGCGAGAGGACGTTGCGTATTTCGAAGCATGTGCTGAGCACGCTCAATGCGGCGCTGCAGGATGTAGCTGTCCGGTAATCAGGCATCTTCGGAAGATCGACCGGAGCATAGCTATCGAAGACACAACGCGGCTTGCGTGGATGCTGGAGGGTTAGAAAAACTTGCTACAAATGCCAGCCGCGAAATCCCGTGACGCGCAGGAAGTCTCGCTGGTTCTTATCAGGCCAGCAGCTCGCTAAGTGTTATTTGGGATTTCCAGCCGTGGCTGTTATGGCGGAATGATGACTGGTCCGCATCAATTAGTCCAACCAGCACCTCGGCCACAATCCGGCCGCCAACGGGACCGAGTTGATGGCCCCCTGCACATGCGTCGGCTTCACGCAGAATGTAATACCACAGAGGAGTCTCGCCATGCCAATCCGTGGAAGCGATGCCAACCTGCTCCGCCGTGAGCGGCGCGATTCCCATGTGACGCGCGACTGACTCGCCAGACGGTAGCCCCACGCCCTGTCCGCGCTGCAGATCACGGACAGCGAGCGAATGATAGTCTTCGATCTCGCACTCACCCGTCACGGCTACCGGCAGTTCGATGAGCGCGCGCACCAGCTTTCCGTCTATTTTCTTGCAGCGTTGCGCTGTTGTCGCTCGGGGTGCGTCGAAGAACAGCGTCCAGTCGATCGCGCGTTCACGCGGTACGGGGCGGAATCCCAGAAGATCAGGAAACAGCGGCACGGGATCCGTCTGTAAGTTCAGCCGGTAGTGGTGGCGAATTTGCGCGTGGCCGTAGCGATAGGCCGCGTCGGCAAATTCGAGTGGTATAAACACGCTGTGTCCCGGGCGAAACCATCGCGGCCCCTCTTGCAGCACCTGCTCTGCAAGCGTCTGTCCCACCAAAGCGGGCAGAAACTCGTTGAGAATGATCGATTGATGGTGCCACCGCAACTGCCGCGCCGCTGCTTCGAATACGCCGTCGGCTGGCGTCCCGTTGAGCCGCGCTTGATCGACGAACGCGTTGTGAGCTTTGAGCATCGCAAGATGCAATTGCGAGATCAGCATGTGCGAATCGTTCCGCGGATCGCCAATCATCGCGATGCCGTCTGCGTTCCGTTGCACGTCAGCTCCGTCGAAACCAACGAGGAACTTCGCGGGATCGTCGCGTTGGTAGAGGAATGGATGACCGGTCGGTCCGTCGCCGTACAGGCATTCAAGGTTGATTTGCGGGCTGCGCGCGTTGCGCAATTCCGCCGTATTGGCGTGGCTGCGCAAAATAGATCGGTCGGCCGTAATATCGTGAGCCACGAATTGACCGAAGATCGGCCATCCAGCGGCCGTAGCGCCTAGCGAGTCGGGAGTGTCATCCACATCTCCACAATCGCAGATCCCGCCTGCGCGGCCGAGCGCGTGCAGGAACTGCTCATCCGCCTGAAACGACGGTAACTCAGGAAACATCCGCGCGTATGCTGTGGGGACCAGGGGTGCGTCAATTGCCACTTTGGCTCGCGCCGGCGACAAGCAATGACTTCGCAGTGATACGTTATGAGGATCCATGAGCTACCCATTATAACGTCGTCCCGGGCAGACTCGTCGCCGGCGTTTTCTCAACGCTGGTCGAAGTTCGGCTCGCTGTTCTTTCCCGATAGGTCACGAAGTTCTGCCCGGGTTTTCGCTTGCCGCGCTCAGGAATCTCGCCAGCAGATCAGACACGGTTGCCGGTGTGGGTAGCGACTTCGGTAAATGCGGTGGATTCAATGGATCGATGCGACACCAAGCTCGAGCCCACCTGGCATTGAAAACAAAAGCCAAGATCGCTTGCTAGGGTTCGACCAGATGGAAAGCTGCCTGGCGAGGATTTGACCGAGCACAGCCAAACAGACGGTTCTGCTGCGAAAGCACTATCGAATCAATGCATCAGATGGTGTTGCGTCGACTGGTTGAGCGGGCGGCGGTTTTCAGGACTTGACTGCAAGGCCGAAACTTCACCGGCTACCGTTTGTTGACCCCGAACAGGGCGCGCGGTGTAGAGTGTCTGCTACTCGGAAGCGAAAATGGAAATCGCAGATCAGCGCAAGGCCGGGGACTTGGACGTTTAAGACGGGCGTACACCACCTGGTCCCCACGAGGCATATCGAGCCCAGGAGGACTTCCTGGAGTGGATGAGTCGTCAATTCGCGCTCTTTGGTGACATTTATAAAGCCACTATATCTGGATGTAGCGCTTATGTGATCAGGAACGTCGAGTTTGCGCATGAAGTGCTTGTAGAGAACTGCCAGAACCATATGAAAGGTCAGGATATCGGGAGAACTTCCAATGGCTGGAGGTACGCTGCGCCCTTCGGGTCCAAGGTCGGGGTTAATATTGATTGCGTTGGGCCTCGCGTCGCTACTGTTTCTCTTCACAGTCGAAAATATCTGGATCGATCCCTGGCTGAGACACAAGTTTCACAAGATTCCGTCAATGGTGCCAGAAGCACTCAGCGGAAGCTGGTTCCTGGCCGTTATGGTCGGTGGGATCGCGTTGGCGCTCCTAGGAATGTGTCAGATTCTCTTGACCCGGGACCGCAGCGTCTCCGTTTGGATGAAAGCCGGAACCGGGATCGCGCTGCTCGCTGTCTTGCTGTTAAGTGCGCAATGGGTCCGTAAGACCACTGGGTGGCCCTCCCTGGTCAGTCTGCGATTCCGTGGCACAACCCACAGGGTCGTGCTGCAATGGCGGGCCAGCAGTTCGCAGGTTGCCGGATACAACGTGTATCGGAGGACAACGCCCGCAGGGAACTACGTTCGGATCAATTCTTCGCTTGTTCCGGGAACTACATTCACCGACAACACTGTTGCAAGCGGTCTAACTTATTCCTATATGACTCGGGCGGTAGACGCGCGAGGCCGCGAAAGCATCAATTCCAATGAAGCCTCAGCAGCCATTCCGTAACAACCGGAGCGTAGAGAACAAAACGCCACTGGCGTACTGCGGAAACGCTCCACAAGTAGCTTTTCGGCGTGCCGTTGCATTCTTGCGTCAGCGCAATGTATTCCTTACGTGGCAAGCCCGGACGAGCGATTCGCCCGATCCGTTGAGGGCGGCTTCGAATCGAAGAATCGTTTCAGGCTAAGGAATGGTTTTTCGAGAAGGTTCCAGGAGAGCGCCGCAAGGACATAGCTCGCAACTAAAATGATGGGCAGGGGCAGGTAGGGACGGCGGTCCAGATGCAGCACTTGCACCATACCGAACGGGATTTTATGGAGCAAGTACAGCCCGTAACTGATGGTCCCGGTGTAAACCAGGAATTGGTTGGTCATTATCTTCTGGAGCCACTTTCGTTCCGAGAACATCGCAACATAGACGAACGCTGCCGAGGCTAGCGCGGTAAAGGAGAAAACAATCCATCTTGCATGGAACGCCTCGGTCAGAAATGCCAGTGGCGCTGCGATCAGCAGCAGGATCCAGGCTCGCTGCAGTAGCTTCGACGGTACAAAATTATCGGAACGAATCAGAAGCGCAAGAAGTGCGCCGGCCATTAAGCCGTCCAAGCGGCAGAAAATGTTCGTGTAGAGATCGACGTGATGCAGCCAGAGGTAGTAGCGCAGCATGGGAGAAAGGCAAATTTCCGCGATGGCGAGCTGGCGTAGTTGAGTGATCGAGCTGAATCGCACCACCAGGGGCCAAACCAGGTAAAACTGCTCTTCGATGGCGAGTGACCATGTGACGCCCAGGGGCCCTGCGGCATTGGTTGAAATCGGAAGCAAGAAATTTTGTAAGAACAGCGGGAAAGCCCACCACGGTGATGAAGTCTGAACGACTGCATGATATTCCGAAGGATTCAGGAAACGAACGACTATGAACATGAAGAAGAGCAGCGAATAATAGAGGGGCCAAATTCTCAGGCAGCGCCGGACATAGAAATTCTTGAAATAGCCCGCCGATTGTTTCGTGTCCAAAAGAATCCCCGTAATCAAGAGCCCGGACAGCACGAAGAACAGCTCAACTCCCATCCAACCATCCCTGAACAACTGGTCCGAATGGAAAAGGGGATATTTCGGGCTGATGTTATGGAACATTACGACCAGAATCGCCAGGCCGCGGACGGCGTCGAGTTGGGGGATTCTGCGGTGCATTTTCACTTCCACTCGAAGTGATTTGCGAGCACGCTCGATAGTTCCCGTGGTCGCGGTCGGTTTCCTGACGTATTCGCCGAACCCAGTCTGCCATGAACGAGAATGCGGCGGCGAGTTATAAGACGAAGAATCAAAATGTGGCGCGCTGATTCTGTGCGATTTGGCAACAGATTGTGGGGCCCCAGTTCTCTCCCAAGTCTTTCCAAGGCGTGGCGACGCCCCGCTCGAGTGGCAAGGGAATCGGCCCCTCTCAAAATTGCGACGCTTCGAACCGCTTGCGCCTTAATGATACAGGCGACCAGCGGACCATGGAGGCTATGCAGTGTGGGATCCCTATTGGTCGGGGCTTCTGAAACGGCGTAATTCAGACAGGGCTGAACGATCAGCGTTAGGGAGCTCAGGCGCGCAAAGCGGGCGGAAGGTTTCTTCAAAGCACGATAGGTCCCGACCAACGCCGCAATCGAAAACTGGCCTCAATGAATGCCGGCGAGGCGGCTAATCGCGGCTTGGACCGCCGCTCTCCGCGACGCTCGGACCAGCATTTCTGGATACCGTGTTTCGGTTTCTACGCGGCCCCTGTGAACCAGCAACACTTGGAGCTGCGCCTTGTAGTAATACAATTGCAACGTAACTTTATTTAGGAAAAAAGCCTGATTGCACCCTATCTTTGGCCACGTACGCTTGGCGCGAGGGTCACATGCCCCGTGATGAAATTTGCGTCTGCGGTCATCCGCAGTCGCTGCACAGAACTTATGGCTGCAACGGCTCGCGCCCCAATCCAGAACCCAAAAAAACCGACCGTGTCTTCTGTCGGTCGAAGGCATTCCAAAAACCCAAAGCTGCTCACGGTTAGCGTGGTGCTTCCGAGAGGCTAAGTCCTGAGCAACGCTCGGAGCTCAACCGGTCGATGCCACACGTTCTAGGCAGTTGATAGGACCGTACTTCTGCCAAAGAATATTGCCCGCATGTGTTCGGCACGGTAAACTGTCCGCTTTGGCGCCGGCCCCAAGTGGCGGGAGCAACAGTATGGCATTGTCACGGTTTGATAATCCGACCGACGCGTCTTTGACCAAGTTTCTGATCAAGCCGTTGATTTCTATGATTTTTTGCGCCGGCGTGTCTGTCTGCACGCTGGCACAAAATGCTCGGCCGAACACCACCAACGATTCTTCGACAGCCACTACGCAAACTTCCGTAGCAAACACCAGCCCATCGCGCACGACGGAAAGCCACGTCAGGTCCGGCAACAAGAGTGTGGAAAAACAAACTGTGGAAGCGCTCGGGCCCAATGGCCAGTACCAGCCCGCTTCGGAAACCGAGAAGGAAACGATTCATGTGAATGCCACCACGACCCGTACGGTCGTGCGCCGCTACAGCTGGGACGTGAACGGACAAAGGAATCTGCAGCAGGTAACGGAAGAAGAAGCGAGAAGCTCGGCAAGCGGCGATGTCGAGGTGGTACGGACGTCCTCGGAATCGGATGGGAACGGAAATGTTCAAGTCGTGCAACGTGAAGTCGCGGATACAAGAACGATCAGTCCGGACGTCCAGGAGACGAAAACCACGACTTACCTGCCCAACGGCAATGGCGATTTGACCCCATTGCTGCAGACGCGAGAGTTGCAAAAGCGCAGCGCTGACCATCGGGTCGAGGTGAAGAAAACATTGCTACAGCCAAATTCCAGCGGCAACTGGGAGGTGGCCGAGGTAAAAGAAAGCACAATCAAGGAAGACAACAAGGCTCGAACCAGCGAAGAGCGGATTTCGCGCCCCGATTCAGACGGCGGACTTTCAGAAGTCTCACGTACCGTAGGTAAGGAGACAGAGAGCGCTGCCGGAGAAAAAACCACTACGGTCGAGACATATTTTACGAATGCTCCTGGAGTAGCTTCCGACGGCGGCCTGCGTTTGAACTGGCAAGTAACCACCGTCCAGAAAACAGATTCAGGTGGAAAAACAACCGAGCAGCAACGCTTGCAGCCTAATCCGAATGATACGAACGGCGGTCTGCAAGTCAGTACAAGAACCAAATATACAGTGCGGTATGCTGCCTCCGGTACGGACGAAACCAAAACCATTCAAGAGCGCGACGTCAACGGCGCTTTCCAAGTGGTTTCCGTCGAGACGCGAAAATCAGACCAGGCTCCCGCGCCGCAGGTACAGGCGGCACCTTCAGAAAAACCCAAATAGGCTCAGAGGCGCGATATGGCGGTGCTGGGCGATTCCAAACACTCCGTGCCCGGTCACGATGGGTCCCTCAAGCGACGCTCGTCTACGAAGACGAGATAATCGGGACCGCCATAGACGTCATTCCGCGACATTTTCTGAGCCGCTGTGATCAGGTGAACAGTTCTTCGGAGAAAGATCGATCGGCTTCCTCGGGCACGGTCCGCGGTACCTGAACGATCGGCTTAGCGACGCAGGATGTGCATCACAACCACCAGAACGCCGAGAAGCAAAAGGATCGCCAGCAAGAACCATTCGCCGAGTCCTTGCTTCGGTGTGCTGCCATTCATCAGGTGAGTACTCCCGCGGTCACAATTCTAGAGTTGGGGAAAAAGAGGGCAGGTTTTCCCAACCTACGCTCGGGCCAATGGTAAGTCAACCCGTAAACTTGTGCGGTTCGCGGCGATTGGCGCGCTTGCGGCCGCGATGGAGTGAGCGGCGGACTCTCTGCCTTACGATTCAGCAGAACGAAATGAGATTGCTATTGCGAGATGACCATCTGAGAAGTGCTTTGCATCGTGAAACCCGAAGGCAAGAGCGGAAACAGAAACTGGAATGAGTATTGCACCTGGACCTGGACGACGCAGCCCGGGCTGTTGGGCGGGCTCGTGCAAATCGCCAAGTTACCGGGCGGAGCGACCCAAGTGGTTGTCGTGGTGACCTTGGTGGGATCGAGTCCGATCCCGGTGGAAAGACTTTGTACGTACGTGTTTACATCGCCGCTCGAAGCTTCACACCCACCTGTGCAGCTGTGGCCGCGGACGCTGGCCCAGCGTGTGGCTTCGCGAGCGGTATTGGACACGAAGTGATAGGTGTAAAGAGCGTTGCCGAAGCCAATCACGCCGAACAACATCACGAGCAGGACCGAAATCATCACGGCGCTCTCTAGCGTGGTGCTGCCACGCTCGCTGGCTCGGGCTGGCACGAGAAGCTTGCGCAATTCACGCTGGAACGGTGCGAAACGCGAAGAATCGTTGGCCGAGCGGAAAGAGGATGGCAAGCGGCTGCTGCGGTTCATTGAGCGACCCTCATAAGTTCCGTGCTGTCACAGTGGATCGATTTGGGTATTCCGGGATACTTGAACAGCGACTTGAATTTTCCGGTGACGGTGACTTTCACATAGACCAGCGAGTGATTGGGAGAGGCGCAAGACGTCGCCGGGCACGCGCCGCCGATGCTCGAACCGGTACATCCGCACTCTTGCTGAACGGTTACTTTCAACTCGGGAAGGCTCTGGCCGTCGTTTTCGGCGGCGGTTTGGATCCCGGCGGTGTCCGCGGCCGTCGCTAAATTTTGCGCGCCGTATTGAGCGCCGGCGCGGGCGGCGTCAGCGACGAGGATGCTGTAGTAGGCGTAACGTCCGATTTCGATGATTCCCACGGCCAAGAGCAGGAGCAGTGGCGTGACCAGAGCTACTTCCAGCAGGGCTTGGCCTGACTGCGCGGCGCGCGGAGTGGTTCGGCGCAGCGGGAATCCACGCTTAGCGATTTTCACGGGAGAAACGATTTGTAATTGACTGGAGGCGATCATTTTCATTCCACCAGCACCGCGGCCTTTATCTGAGATTGTCCGGGGGGAACGCTTCCATTGAGGCTTGTACCCCCGGCGATGGTAACCGTGTCTCCAACGAGGACGGTCGAGCCAGCGGCAGCACTATAGCCGCTGAAGGTTAGTGGAGTCGTAGGAAAATAAATTGCGCCTTCGAATGTATTCGAGGCGCCGCCGGATACCGTGCTTGCTTCGCCCGCAGAAGTCGATACGGGAACGGTGCGATCCTGGAAAAACAGCATCCCGGCCAGAGAGCCGGAAGTGGGCGCGCTGAAGCTCGCGTTGCCGTTGCCGGATAACGTGACGGGCCCATAAGGATGCGAGGAATCGTAGGTAACGTAAAATGTGACGTTGCTTGCAGTCACGCTGGCATTCCCGGTGATACCCAGGCCGCCGCCGAGGATGACGTACGTACCCGGAGCAAACGTTACGGACGTGTTGCCGGCAATTGTGAGCCCACCGCAGTAGGTTCCCGACGATATAGTAACAATGGGCTGGCCAGTGAATTTGACTCCGGTATTCGCGGGAGTGCAGGGGCCTGCAGAGGGCGGTGCGACATTCGCCAACGGATCGGCGGCAGGGACGATGCCAGTCTGGACGTGAAGCGGGGGGTCGGCAGGGCCTCCCGCGACGCCGAGGAACGGCGCCGTGAAACTTCCCGTTACGTTATACGCACCCGAAGAGTTGGAGTCGTCAATTACGCCGCAACCGAGCGTGACAGTGCCAGTTGAGCTAAACGCATTCCCGACCGTCTGATCGAGCGTGTAGACGCACGCAGGCCCACTTCCGAGAAATGCCACTGCCCGAGCCGTGACTGTGGCGGAATTGACGCCGGCGATTTTTACGAAAAACGTCGGCTGGATTTTCGTAACCAGTACCTCTACGTAGCCAGCTGCGCCCGCGTGCGGGCCGTCCGCCGGAGGACAGGATGGCGTCACTGTTACTTGATCGTCGCCATCCGTGAAGCCATTCGAAGCCGAATCGGTCTTTGCTGCGGCAGTCACTCCGAGACAGCTGCCAGGCGTCGCGCTATATCCATATTGAGCGGCGCCGGCGATGGCGGCGCTGTCCGCCGCGGATTGTTGCAGGCGCTTTTGATAGCGCAAGAAACCCATGTCAATCCCGAGGCCTGCGGCCAGGATGAAGAGGGTGAGGCCCAACGCGGCCAGCACGAGCGCTTGTCCTGCCTGCTTACCTCGCCTCGCCGACGTATGCTGCGGCTTCATGACTTCTCCCCCTGTAGAAAATAGCGAATCACAGGTTTCGGTGCTGCGCTCGCTAATGCGAAAGGTCGCGCTGACTGTGCGTCGGCAATCATAGCGACCGTTTTTCCATTTTTGTTACCGCCATTGTTACTTTCAGGTAAAACTTTAAATCGCGTTGGTATAGGAAAACCTTGCACGCGTCCAAGGTTTCTTCCAGAACTCTCGCGCCTACAAGTTTTTCCGGTCGTAACGGCAAATCCGGTCATGGATCGGCTTGCGAAATCGTGTCAAGACGCCACTTCCTGGTCCGTCCTTCCGAGCTATCGCACGCCGCGTTCCAAAGTGTTTTCTAGCGCGACAGTTGGAATTCGACACTGACATCTTTTTCCGTGTCAATGGGTTGGCCATCGAGCAAGGCCGGTATATACCGCCATTCGCGAACCGCCGCTAGCGCCGCCGGAACGAGCGGAGCCGGCCCACTCAATTCTCGCGAACCGCGCACGTGACCATCCGTTCCGATCTGCAGACGAATGGTGACTGTGCCTTCGATGTGCTGCTCGCGCGCTTCACGAGGATAGAGCGGCTCGACGCGGTACAGCAGGTAGCAATCGCTGCGACGTTCGGGAACGCGAGGGGGCGCGGGACTTGTCGCGGGCGTGCCGGCAAGTTGATTGTGATTGGCGGCGGCCTGCACGGACCACACCGGCAAGGATGGGACAGCAGTATTTTGGGCGTCACGCGTCGCGGTCTCAGGCGACGGCGCAATCGCGGGCGGTAGGGCCACTGCGATGGGGTCGGCTTCGCCGCGCGGCATGCGAGACTTAGAATTTTCGTGGTTACGCTTATCGCGAGTTTCTTTTTGTGGCGCACGCGAAACAATTTCGGAATCCGCGGGGCGCGTTCTGGTACCTGCGGGTTCGCTTGGGATTGCCCCAGGGTCGGACGACAGGTCATGCGTTACAAGTGCCGCGGGTGTGGCGGGCGTTGGAGAGGAAGCGGCGGCATCTCGCGCGTGTTCTGCAGCGCTCAATCTTTCAGGGTGGTCGCGCAACAGTCCTTGCGAGATCGCCATGCCCAGGAACAAGAAAACCAACGCGACGCAGGTGCAGACAACTGCAATCCTGCCCCGCTTGCGGAATTGTTCCGAGCGGAGCAGTTTTGATACCGCGGCGGGAGGCGCCGGCGAGTCCAGGGGCGGACGCTTGACGTGTGAATCCGAGGCAGAGGATATGGGCCGAGCAGCGGGCAGGACCTTTTCATCGACGGCCAGCTGGTGGAGCGCTTGCGCAGAAGAGTCCGGATGGTTCGCAGGATGGGCCGAAAACTTTTCCGAACGAGCGGAGCCGGGCTGCAAGGCAAAGGGCCCGGAGTGCGTCGAGGAATGCAGAGAATCGTTGAAGCCGTTCTGATCCGCGCTTGACTCTCCCGGATTTAAATCGTTCAACAGACGTGACCACTCTTCCCAGTTGTGATCCTGCCCTCCGTAGACCGGTGCGGAGGAAACTTGTGCCGAGGAAACTTGTGCGGAGGGAACGCCAGTAGTTTTTTGAGAGGCGGATTCGTCGAGGAACGGAGGTTCGGGAACCGTTGCTTCCGCCGAAATCCAGTCCGCGATTTCCATGCGCGCGTCTTCGGAGAGGTCGAGAAAACGCACGCCTGCTTCGGTCTGCGACTCACTGAGCCAGGTTATCTCCGCCGTGGCTACAATTTTTTTTCTGGATTTTGGCGGTTGGATGCGCAGATTCACGCGCGTAAGGTCGACGAGGGGATTGAATGCTTGGAATGCGAGGCCATATTCGCTCAGGTCGAGTACCATGCCGCCGTTGTCGGAACCAACTTCCAGATAAGCCAGTGAATAGATGCGCCGCCTCGGGAGGCGGCGCCGCTCGCCCGAGCGCGGGAATTTTTCGGAGTTCGATGAAATGAAAGTTGTGGGAGTTTGATCGCGCCTGGCAATGAGCTCGGCGGCAGGCGCCGGCCGGGGCTGAACGATCGGCGCGGGAGCCGGAGCTTGCGGAGTTGGCGCCGGAGCCACAGGTTGAGTGGCGTGCACTGCAGCCGCGATTGGAGCCGGTGGTGGAGGTGGAGACAATTCGATCGATGGGGGTAGCGTAGCGCCCGAAACGTCCTGCGAAAATGTGATCGAGCCGTCGGGCGGAGTATTTGAGGTGCTCGTTCGCGCGTAAATCGGCTCGGTGTTCGAGTCCGGACCGTGCGCGGGAATTTCCGGGAACTTCTCGCGAAGCTTGGCGTCGGTATGCAGTTCGGGATTTCTGCGGCTGAATGATGGGTTCGGAACTTCGTTCGGTATTTTCGGATTTGCCGGCACATTCTGCGACGGTGGATTCTCAACCAAGAAAGACCATTTGCGCCGCGGCGGCGGCATTTCTTCAGGAAACTGTTCCGGCGAGACTTGCGCTGTTTGCAGGGTCAGGGAATCGCCGCTGACGCTTCGTTCCCGAGCCGTTCCTTCGGCGGAAATCCAATTCGCTATTTCGACTCGGACATCGTCGGCGAGTTCAAGGAACTGCAGCCCGGCCTCTTTCTTCGATTCACTGAGCCAAGCGATTTCGGCGTGCAGGTCGATTCTCATGCGGGGCCTGGGCGGCTGGATGCGCAGCGTGACGCGAGTGAGGCCGGCGAACGGAGCGACGGCCTGCATTGCGAGGCCCGATTCGCTCAGGTTGAGCAGTATGCCGCCATTGTCGGAATCAACGTCCACGTAGGCGAGCGAAGGGAGACGCAGCCGCGGGAGGCGACGCCGCTCGGGTGCGCGCCGAAATTTCTCAGAACCGAAGGAGGTTGATGACATGCTGTTTAAGAGGCCGCGGCGGGACGACCGCAGCACAACAATTTGCCGCGGAAGATGCCTTGAATGACTCCGCGGATAGTATTCGAGCGTGTTGTGTTCTCAAATCGACCCAAAATGCAAAGCCCTGGTGCGAAGACTCGCGCAACGCACGCTGAGATAGCCGGCGGCACGGCTTGCCGGGTATAGCCCTGATTTTCGCCGGTATTCCCCGACTTATGCATAGCAAGAACAGGCCCAGTAGTGCTGGGTAGCCCCGTTCGTGTGGGTGCTTATGAACAAACGAGATAGCGAATCGGGCAAGAACGGATCGGCCTGGCGGCTCGCCCCAGCGTCTCCGAACGTGGACGCATCCGGACGCCGGCAATATCCACAAATGGACAAATTCCGGCTAGGGCCTTTCTGCAAGCTCACAAGCGGCTGAAACGCGGATGCAGCGGTTGGCGATTGTAGGGGCCGCTCGCCAGGCGCGTCGCGACGCTCGAGAGTCTCGGATGGCAGGAGAGTTGCACGAATCTTGGCGGGCTGGGGCCTGCGCGAAATGACTGAGTAGATATTCATAGTTGAAGTGGAGATCCTTGAAAATGCAAGAGATGGAACTTGGCACGCCGCAAGAAATCGAACAAACAGGAATTGCAAGGGGACTGCTGGAAGACCTGGCGCTGAAGATTCTGTATCTGAATGGCGAGGTTTCGCTGGTCGGCTTGAGCGAGCGGATGTGCCTGGGACTGGGTGTGATCGAGGAGATATTCAGCTTCTTCCGGAAGGAACAGCTGTGTGAAGTGAAGGGCATGGTGGCGGGAAGCCACCGGATCGTGGCTACGGCGCAAGGAAAAGTACGCGCCAGCGAGCTGCTCTCGCGGAATCAGTACGCGGGGCCAGCGCCGGTTTCGCTGATGGATTATGGAACGCGCGTGCGCATGCAGAGCGTGCAGCAAACGCAGGTGCAGAGAGCGGACCTGGTTCGCGCATTTCACCCGCTGGTTTTGGATGAGGATTTGATCTATCGCTTGGGGACCGCCGTGGTGTCTGGCACTTCGATTTTTTTGCACGGGCCTGCCGGGACCGGGAAGACAAGCATTGCGAATAGCCTGCCTGCGATCTACAAGGATCAGGTGTGGATACCGTATGCGGTGGAAGTTGACGGCCAGATCATTACGGTCTACGACCCGGGCGTGCACCGGCAAAGCGAGGAGGCCGCGCCGGAAGACTCCGACAGGAGATGGGTTTCCTGCCGCCGTCCGCGGGTGATTGCCGGCGGTGAGCTCTCTGCGGAAATGCTGGACTTGCAGTACAACCACGTCGGGCGGTATTACACCGGTCCGCTGCAGATGAAAGCGAACAACGGCGTGCTGATCATGGATGATTTCGGGCGGCAAAGAATGCGGCCGGTTGAACTTTTTAGTCGCTGGATGACCCCGCTGGATCGTCGCGTGGATTTTCTGACGCTTCCGGGAGGGAAGAAGTTTGAAATCCCGTTTGATTTATTTGTGGTTTTTGCGACGAATCTTGACCCCAGCGAGCTGGCAGACGAAGCGTTCCTGCGACGTATTCCTAACAAGATCAGGACGGACTATGCGACTCCTGAACAGTTCATTGCGATCTTCCGGGTGGAATGCGCGACGCGGCTATTGGACTGCGAAGAGGGCGTGGCGGAGCACCTGGTGAAGCTGATCACGCAGGGAATGAAGCAACCGCTCTCACATTGCTATGCGCGGGACCTGATCAACCAGATTTACTGGGCGGCGGCCTATCTGGGAGTCGAGCCGCGGCTCACGCGCAACACGCTCGAGCAAGCCTGCCGCAATTATTTTCTACCCGCGGGGAAAAGCTAACGCCCCAGTTTTTCGCTGGGAACTTCCAGATAGCCCACAATTTCGTCGCGGCTGATTCTGGTTGCCACCAGTTCCAGCGGCGCGGTGCCGCGCGCCAGCACGAAGACCACGACTTCATCCAGAACGCGGTTTTTCAACTCGATGCATTTGCTGTCCACGTACACGCAGACGGTGTAACGCTCCGCTTTCGGATCGGTGTTTTTCAATTGCAGTTCGACAGGACCGACGGATTGACGGTCCGGCCCGCGACTGAGCTCAAATTGCAACGCGGTGCGGCGAGTTTGCGCGAGCAGCTGATTCAGCTGGTCGCGTGTCTGGGCAATTTCCCCTTGTTGCGAACCGACGGCCCCGACGACGTCGGCCAGACGGTCGGATGTGGCCTTCCAGGCTTCGCGGTTGGCGCTGTCACTTTCAGCAGAAGCGGGCACGGTGCGTGGTGCGAGCGGCTGGGCGCTGGGGCTGGGGGGAACGCGCTGCGGATTCAATGCACTGGCGGCAGAGATTTGATAAGCGGGTTTGGTGCGACTGGTTGCCGCAGGGACTGAGGCTTCCGTTCTGGACGGCGGGAGCGCGGATTCGGGCGCGGCGGTCTTGTGCCGCTTTTCCATTTGATCCATGCGGTCTTTTATGTCCGCGAGCTGTTGTTGAATTTGTTGGAGGCTGTTGGATTCAGCGGATGTGCCGCTCTCCCCGGCATAGGAGAGAAGCTTGTAGCCGATGAAGGCGATGCCGATGACGGCGATCGCGAGAATTACCAGGCCCAGGGCGCGGGGCTGTTGCGGCGCCGGTTGTTCGGCGGGGGCGACGAATACTTGCCGGTCAAAATCGATGCCTGCCATGCTGGACTCCTTCCATTCCGAGGGATTCGGAAGTGATTTCTATTGCGCTGTGACGTGCGTGGGATATCGCGCCGCCAGCGGCAAAGCCACTTCACGCGTTTCGCGCGGAAGCAAATCCACTGTGCGCCTGGCGGAATCCAGGCGCTGCCCCCGCATTTCGATTTGATATTTTCCCGGAGCCACGACGAGCTCGAGCGGACTATTGCCGACGAATGCGCCATCCACGAAAACTTGCGCTGTAGAGGGGGTGGAGCGCAGCAGCAGCTTGCACGCGTTCTTGCCCGCATGCTGTTCGAGCGCCTGACGATTTGCCAAGTCTGGAGGCGGCCCGAGCGGAGGCGCAAGGTGCTGCGGTTTGGCTGGATCCTCGCCGGTGTTTGCTGGTGTCGCGGGTGCGTCAGGCTTTGCCTGGACCGAAGCTGCCGAGGTGGCCGCGGTAGACTGGCCCGAGTTCTCTGCCGATGATTGGACGCTCGCGACGGCCGAGAAAAGCAGAATCGCCGGGCACAACGGTAGCACGAACAGCAGAGTCGTTGCGCGGCCGGTCCGAAATGCAAGAAAAGCTTTCATGGGCAGTGTGACCAGAGACTAGGCCTGGTTCCAAGGGCCGTCCATGCAGAAGTGATACCAAACCAGTTTCGAATTTACTTCGTCACGACAGCAAGTCTCATGGGTTCAGGGATCGGCGCGTTGTTGCAGCGAGCGTGGTCCATATGTACCGCAGGCACAAGGGTTTGGTTACCAAAAGCTGGCGCGATGGACCAGGGAGCGTACACGAATGGTGACGCTCACCCGGAAATTCGCCCCGGAATTTCCGGGCAATGCGCATTCCGATGGAGGTTGTGCTGTTGGTTCCAGAGTTGCTTTAAGTTACAGGGGCCTCGCAGTACGGTAGCTGTTTCGACCAAGCCGAAGTCCGAGACCAAGCGGCAGCGCGTTGATGCGAGAAAACCAACGGTGGACCACTCAACATTCGCCTGGGCACAGAACTCTATCCTGAGGATCCCTCTCTCCTCGGCGGCGCCGCGCCGAGGCGAGGGCGCTGCAGCCCTAATCATCCCGAGCGCAGGCGGTGAGCCGCTGCGATTGCTTATGCCTCCGGCGAGCGCGTTCGCGGGAATGTGGGAATCGCTTTTGTTGATTTTTTCGCGCGAGGACCGAGCGTCATCGCGCCGAACGGTTTACCTGTTCCGGCACGGCAATGTAGGGCGCGCGCGAATGCCGCGCAAGACGGTGGGTGCTTCCTTAGCGTTGCACTGCTGCGCGCTGCTGCTGGTGATTTACGCCAGTCACGCGATTCCTTCCGCTGCCTCGAGCCTGATGGACGACGCGCCGGTCTACGAGAAAATCTACTATCCGTTGCCGCCTGCGAATTTCGCCAGGCCGCTGCCGCGCATCACGCCTGCCGGTCCAGGAGCGCGTCCGGGCGACGGCGCATTCCAGAGATCGCTTCCGACGTTGGGAAGCACCACATACCAAGACGAGTTGCGAGCGGTCTCGAACCCGGCGCATCCCGATAATTTCCGCCAAACGATTTATCAGCGTTCATCGCCGCCTGATCTGCTCATTCAGACTGAGGTCAAATTGCCGAACGTGGTGTTGAGCGCGCCGTCGGATGTTCCAAAGCCGTCTCTGAGCGCAAACGATGCAAGCCCGACTCGCACGACGCGCCAGGTGACCGCCGGTGCCGCGCCAGCGCCTACCACGCAAGGCTCCGATTCACCGCTCGCGACGTTTCTGAAGCCGCCCGTGACACAAACACGCTTGCCAATTCCGATCTCCGGAGCGGCGAAGCCGACCTTGAAGAGCGCGGCAGGCGGGCATCGAGATTCAGGTGACGGGGACCGAGCGAACATTCCCGACGGCACCGAGTTGCTGGTGCTCGGCGTGGATCCTGCCGGACCTGCGACGGCCGTGAGTATTCCCGCGGGAAACCGCTGGGGCAATTTTTCGATTTCTCCCGCGGGAACGGAGCCGGGCTCGGTCGGAGGCGTCGGCGCCGGCGTCGAAGGTGGCGGGAAGGGAGGGATCGGCGCGGGCGGCGACGGCAGCACGGGAGTGGGGCCTGGTGGCGAAGGCGGCGGAGGCGGGAGTTCGGGGCCATCCGGCGTGGTAAGCGTCAAAGGGGCGGAAGGTGGAAACGGTTCAGCCGGGCAGCTGGAAAACCAGTTCGCCTTAAGTCTGGTGTATCCAGTGCCGCCCTCGTTCAACGTGCGAAAAAATTCTCTGGTAGTTTCGGTGGGACCGATGGGTGGAGGCGGGCTGAACGCCTATGGCGCTCTGCATTGCGGAAAGATTTACTCGATTTTCCTGGCGATGCCGGGGCAGAGTTGGGCAATGCAGTACTGCCTGAAGACAAGTACCGGGGCAAAATCCACGACGGACTCCCGCGGCACAATTGTTCATCTGGAGCAAGGACTGGTACCACCCGATGCGGAAGCCCGATTCGATTTCCACCGGCTTCCGGTTCCGCCCGAGAAGGCTTACAAGATGATCGTGCTGAAGGGCACGCTCGGAGCTGACGGGGCTGTGGAAAACCTGGAAGTATTCCAAAGCGTTGTGCCGGAAATGGATGCAGCGGCACGCGCGGCGTTTGCGCAATGGAAGTTCAAGCCGGCGATGCGGGATGGCAAGCCCGTGCCGGTGGAAATTTTAATAGGAATTCCAATAGAAAATTCGAGCAAAGCTTTAAGTCCGTAGCGGGCGGCGCAGCGGAGCGGAGCCGGACAATGTGCACGTCTGATTACCGGGGGATTGCGCGGGCCGAATCTTGCGGCGATTATAGAGTTTCGGTGGGACAGGGACGGGTGTTCGAGTAACAGGAGTCGGTACAAGCAAACGATTCGTTCCGTACTTTTACCGAGCAATCGGGAAGTAACATAGCAAAAGTATGCATTCGATTTGCCTCTGGGCGGCGATGCCGATCTTCGCCGCGCTTGCGCCCTTGACTTTAGCGTCCTGAACTGGTTGACTGCGACTAGCTTAGCTGGGTGAATTCATTGTCGCCCAATAATCGCTCCGTTGGCACACCGCTTGCGGTCCGTAAAGCCCTTGCAAAATTGTTCCCTCAAGATGACAGGGGGAGAGAACGATTTTGCAGCCCGACCAAGTGAATCTCTGACGGCTCTTCCTGGAAGCCGCGGTAATGGTGCCGAAGTTCGCTCGCCGACGAGTGGCGCGCGAACCGGAATCTGAGGGCACAACTTTGATTAATGAAACTGTGCACGTATGTTTTGTAAGCCAGGATACGGGCTTAACGGGCGCGATCGCGCGGGCACTGGGAAGCGCGTTCGAATATAACGTCGGCAGCGAATTCGAGTTCAGCAATCTGAACGAATTGCGCGAATGGTGCGACGTAGTACTGCTGGATCTGCGCGCCTCCAGCACGCAGGGAGATTGCGAACCCGGATTGCGGTTGATTGACACCTGGTGCAGGATTCCCTCGCATCCTCCTGTGGTGGTGTTGTATGACGCAGAGAACCGGCAGCTAGCGCTGCGCGTCACCGAGCACGGCGCGTACGACAGCGCAACGAACCCGCCGAATATCGTTGAACTGCGGCTGATTCTGCAACGCGCATACCGATTTCACGCTGCTGAGAAGGAATTGACACGGCTGCGCGTCAGCGAGCGAAATGATGGAAGACTGCACGAGCTGCTGGGCACCGCCAACGTCATGCAGGATCTTTTCGCGCTCGCGAAGAAAATCGCTCCCTGTGATGTGAACGTTCTGATTACCGGAGAAACGGGAACCGGTAAGGAGTTGCTGGCGCGAGCGATCCACAAGATGAGCTCGCGCAGTAGCCGCCCCCTGGTAGCGTTTTCCTGCGCCAATCTGCCGGAATCCCTGATCGAGGACGAGCTATTTGGGCACGAGAAAGGTTCGTTTACCGGAGCGTTCGCGACGCGTCGCGGCAGAGTGGAGGCCGCGGATTCCGGAACGATGTTCCTGGATGAGATCGGCGATCTGAGTTTGGGGTTGCAACCGAAGCTATTGCGGGTGCTGCAGGAAAGAAGCTTCGAACGTCTCGGAAGCAACGTGAAGATTGACGTAAATATCCGGCTGGTTTGTGCGACGAATCGGAATCTTGCTGCGATGGTGCAACAGGGGAAGTTCCGCGATGATTTGTACTACCGGCTCAACGTCGTGCAGTTGCATCTTCCTCCGTTGCGAGAGCGCCACGACGATATTCCGTTGCTGGCGCAACATTTTCTGCAGAGTTTTGCGGAACGATTCAAGAAGAAAGCCAAGCGTTTTTCGCAGCCAGCCCTGCGCGCACTGGAAGAGTACAGCTGGCCGGGAAACGTGCGCGAGTTAGAGAATGCCGTGCAGCGCGCCGTCGTGTTGTGTGAAGGACCTACGGTGGATATTTGGCAGCTGCCGGCTACAATTCGCGGCGGCGCATGCGAAGCGCCGCAATCGAACCAATCCTATGAGGAAGAAGTACGGCAATTCAAGCGCAGGCTGGTGCTGCGCACGCTGCGCGAGTGCGGCTGGCGGAAGGCGGAAAGCGCGCGAACGTTGCGTGTAGCGCGCGGGTATCTGCACCGGTTGATCAGCCAATTGGGGATTCAGCAGGTGCCCGAAGACCTGCCAATTGAGCACAGCGAACCGGCCCCGTCGTCGCGCCAGATTATGTGACGGCGAACCGACCAGGCCGATCACAATGACTCCCGCCGGGGACAGCCTCGATTCACAGCATCTCTTGAGTGAGTCCGCGTTTGCAGCGAAGCTCTGTTTGCCGCTGATTCGCAGTGCGCAAAATGCGGATGGAGGTTGGGGATTCCAAGCGGGTTTGCAGAGCCGGGTGGAACCAACCTGTTGGGCGATCCTGGCATTGCGCGCGCACGAAAGCACCGCGTCTTCAGGCGAAGTTCCCGCACGAGGGTTGGAATTCTTACAAAAAGCGCAACTTGCGAATGGTTCGTGGCCGGCGGCAGCGGAAGAGAGCAGCGGATCTTGGGTGACGGTGCTGGCCTGCTGGGTGCTTGCGGCGGATGCGCAGGCGCGAGAGGCTGTGGCGGCCGGAGTGAAATGGATCTGTAACGACTGGCCGCACGACAGCGCAACGTGGCGACGCTGGCGGGCTCGCTTGTTCTCCCATCGGAATATCACTGAACAGAATGATTCGTACCGTGGCTGGGGCTGGACTCCGCATACGAGCAGCTGGGTGGAGCCCACCTCGCTTGCCCTGATCTTGCTGGCGTCAACACCGGTGAAACTTTTGCCTAAAGGCGCGGCGCGGCGGCGCGAGCTGGCGCGATGTATGCTGTACGACCGCATGTGTCCGGGGGGCGGCTGGAATTGCGGGAACCCGATGGTGTACGGTGTCGCGGGCGAACCGCTGATCGTTCCCACAGTCTGGGCGTTGCTGGCGTTGCGTGATGAGCCGAAGCGGCCGGAATTCGTGATGAGCCTGGATTGGCTGGAGAGAAACATTGGAAACGCGCGTGGCGCAGCTTCCTTGGCGCTGGCGCGAATTGGGATGGAGGCAGGCGGACGAAAATGGCCGCAGGGGGCCACGACGATTGCGGAAATGTACAGCCGGAACGAATTTCTGCAAAACATTGCGGTCGCATCGTGGGCCTGCCTGGCGTCCTGCCCGCGGCACGAGTGGCTCAGGGGCGGCGTTGCAGAATCCTGCTGAGCCATGCGCAAACCTGATATTGCACTGGTGCCGTCTTTCCAGCGGACCGCCTCGCGCGTAGCAATCCGCCGCGCCGTGAATTACCAGCAGGACCTGCCCGCAGTGATCTACCAGACACTCCGCGTGTTCGAACTGCCCGTAAAAGGCAAGACTGTGCTGCTGAAGCCCAATCTTGTGGGCTTCGATCCTCTGTGCGAGATGAACACCCACCCGTATGTGATCGCCGCCACGCGGGAGAGTTTTTTGCGACTGGGCGCCGCGCAGGTTCTGATCGGTGACGGACCGGCGATGGATCGCGACACCGAGGCAATTATTGAGTCGGTGCGGCTGCGCGAATTTACCGGACCGCTCGGAGGGATATTCGTGGATTTGAATCTGGACGATGTGAAGCGAGTGGTGTTGAGCACGCACGCGTCACGATTGAAAGAGCTGTACCTGCCTAAGACAGCGCTCGGCGTGGACTTCCTGGTTTCGATGCCTAAATTGAAGACGCATCATTGGGCGGGCGTTACTTTGTCGCTGAAAAACATGTTTGGCATCGTGCCGGGGAGCTGCTACGGCTGGCCCAAGAACGTGCTGCACTGGGCGGGAATTGACAAATCAATTTTGGATATAAACGCGGCGTTGCGGCCTGATTTTGCGATCGTGGACGGCATCGTGGGCATGGAGGGCAACGGACCGATACAGGGAACGCCCAAACCGTGCGGAGTGTTAGTGCTTGGTGACGATCCCGTGGCGGTGGATGCTACTTGCTGCCGGGTAATGGGACTGCGGCCGGAAAAAGTGAAATACCTGAATGCTGCGGGGACTTTGCTGGGACACGTGGATGCCGCGAAGATTCAGCAGCTTGGCGAGACGGTGGCGTCGGTGCGGACGCCGTTTGCGGTGCTGGATGAGTTTAAGGAGTTGCGGGAACCAGAGGGCGGAGTTTGGAATTAGAAGTGCGATATCCCGAGTGACAGGCCGCGCTGAACGCTTCAGTTGTATCCAAAAGGTGACACCCGGGGTGTGCAGCAGAGTCTTCGGGGAAGGATCGCATCCCGGTCGGTTGCGGGCGCCACGGTAGCTGCTAATTTTTAGTGCGAATATGAGCGAAGCGGACATCGCGATACGCAGAGGGCTTCCGGGCAGGCCGGCGCAGAGTAGCGCGGTTGTCGCGGGGGGGCGCGACGCAAGCGCCGATGTCAGTGCCGCGGCTGGTGCAGGCTTTGCGTCCGCAAGCGGGATCACCGAGCGGTTGCGATGGCTGTGTTCTTTCCCGGCTATGCTGGGGGCGCTGCTGGTGGGCGCGACGTTTGCGGTGGTGCGGTCGTTCAGCGTGGACCCGGATCTGTGGTGGCACATTCGCACCGGGGAACTGATTCTTTCCACGCACCGTTGGGCGACGACCGATCCGTATTCGTACACCTCGGCAGGGGCGCCGTGGATGTCCTGTGAGTGGCTGGGAGATGTTTTTTTCGCGGTGGTGTACGGGCTCGGCGGTTTGCGCGGGCTGGAAGTGCTGCTCGCGGTGCTCGCGAGCGCTGTCATTTTGGCGCTTTACGCGTTCGCGACGTTGCGTTCGGGGAATTGCAAGGCGGCGTTTCTGGTTTCAGCCGTGTTGCTGGCGCTGGCGAATGCGTCGTTCAATTTGCGGCCGCAGATGCTTGGCTATCTGTTTTTGATTCTGACGCTGATCGCACTGGAACTCTTTCGGCAGGGGAAGCAACGCGCGGTGTGGCTGCTGCCGGTCTTGTTCTTGTTTTGGGTCAACACGCACGGTTCCTGGATCATCGGCTTGGGGACGTTCGCGCTGTACTTCTTTGCGGGCCTGATGAGTTTTCAAATTGGCAGCCTGGAAACGCGCCGCTGGACGAATGCGGAGCGGCTGCGGCTGGAAATTGTGTTCCTGCTTTCGCTGCTGGTGATTCCGATCACGCCGTACGGAGTGCGGCTGGCCGGTTATCCCTTTACGGTTGCTTCCTCGCTGCCCATCAGCGTGGCAAGCATTTTGGAGTGGCAGGTGATGCCGTTTAATCTGGCGGGCGGCAAGATATTTCTGGCGCTGCTGTTGGGATTTTTCCTGGCGCAAGTGGTGTTTCGGTTTTCGTGGCATTTTGCAGAATTCGTGCTGTTTCTATTCGGCACGGCGATGGCGTGCTTGCACGTGCGTTTCCTGCTGCTCTTTGTGCCATTCTTTGCGCCACTGGCCGCGACGATGCTGGCCAGATGGGCGCCCGCTTACAACAAGGCCAAGGACCAATATCTGATTAATTTCGCGCTGATGGCGGGCATCGGCATCGCGATGGTGCATTACTCGCCTGGCAAGGCAGACATGGAGAAGAGGGTCGCCGAACAATTTCCAGTGCAAGCTCTGGAATATATGCGCGCGCACTCCGTGCCAGGCCCTCTTTTCAATAGTTACGGCTTTGGCGGGTACATGATCGAGGCTGGCTACAAAACCTTTATTGATGGACGCAGCGAACTGTTCGAACAAACCGGCGTGCTGGGCGACTACATGCACGTCACGCTGCTGAAGCCGGGCGCGCTGCAGGTGCTCGGCGGGTACGGGATCCAGTCATGCCTGCTCGAACGGGATGAGCCACTTGCGACGCTCTTGGCGTCGTCGCCCGATTGGAACAAGGTTTATTCGGACCCGGTGAGCGCGCTGTATGTGAAGCGGAACGCGAGCGACGCTGCGACGCCGGCGTTGCTGCCGGCGGAAAGCGCGTCGTTAACCATGCCTTCGGTCGCGAGGTAGCCATGGCGGAAATGATTTCCATCGTCGTGCCGTGCTTGAACGAACAGGAAGTTTTGCGCGAGACCAACCGCCGGCTGCTGGCCGTGCTCGAGCAATTGCCGCTGAAGTTCGAGATTCTGTACGTGGACGACGGAAGCAGCGACGCGACGCCCGACATCCTGCGGGAATTTCAAGCGCTCGACGAGAGGATCCGCGTGGTGCGCTTTTCGCGGAACTTCGGACACCAACTGGCGATCACCGCGGGATTGGAGCACGCCTCGGGTGATGCGGTGGCGGTCCTGGACGCCGATCTGCAGGATCCGCCGGAGGTGCTGGCGGATTTCGTGGCGAAATGGATGGACGGATTTGACGTGGTGTACGGTGTGCGCGCGGAAAGGGAAGGCGAGACGGCGTTCAAGCGGGGGACGGCAAAACTTTTCTACCGCTTGATGGGCAAGTTGTCCGACACGGAAATTCCGGCGGACACGGGCGATTTCCGGCTGATGAGCAGGCAGGTGGTGGATGCCTTGCTGGCGATGCCGGAGCGCGACCGCTTCGTGCGCGGCATGGTGAGCTGGCTGGGATTTTCGCAGGCGGCAATACCGTACCGCCGAGAAGCGCGGGCCGCGGGAGTGACGAAATTTTCGCTGTTCAAGATGATGCGGTTTGCGACGGACGGAGTCGTGTCATTTTCGACTCTGCCGCTGCGTCTGGCTACCTGGGTGGGATTCGCCGCTTCCGGAATTGCAATCCTGGGCATCCTGATCACGGTGATCGAGCGGCTGCTGGGCGTCGCGGGGCTGGTGAAAGGTTGGGCCAGCTTACTGGTGGCGATTCTTTTCTTGGGTGGCGTGCAACTGATCTGCATGGGAATTATTGGCGAGTACGTGGGACGGATTTACGGTGAATCGAAGCGGCGTCCGCTGTACGTGGTGAGAGAACGCATGGGATTTCAAGCGCGCTGCGCGGCGACCGAGATGACGGCGGGGGCGCGCGCCGCAGCCGCCGGCAAGCGCTAGCGTCAGGCAATATTTGGCTGAAAATATGGCGTCGGACACGATCACACATCAGCGCGAGGCCGCGTTTCACGACGCGTGGGCCGGCAGCACGGCGATTGACGACGTGCTGGTGCACGAATCTTTCGCGGCGCCTACGGCGCTGGAAAACCGTTTCATCCTCGGCCGCATGGGCGATGTGCGGGGCAAGCGGCTACTCGATATTGGCGCGGGCCTCGGCGAATCTTCGGTGTTTTTTGCGCTGCAGGGCGCGCAAGTGACGATGGCGGACATCTCGCCCGGCATGGTGCAGACCGGGCGGGAACTGGCGCGAAGATACGGCGTGGAGGTTGAAGGCATCGTAACGGGGGCGGAGGATCTCGCCGTCGCTGCGGAGTCGTTTGACTACGTATACATCGCCAACACGATTCACCACGTGCGCGACCGCGATGCGCTGTTTCAGAAAATCCATCGGGCGCTGAAACCGGGCGGTTTTTTCTTTTCCTGCGATCCGCTGGCCTACAACCCAGCGATCAACGTTTACCGCCGGATCGCGACGGAAGTGCGCACGGAAGACGAAATGCCGCTGAAGATTGCGGACTTGCGGCTGGCGCGGAAATATTTTCCCCAGGTACAGCATCGAGAATTCTGGATTTCCACACTGCTGCTCTTCGTGAAGTACTACGCACACGATCGCGTGCATCCGAACCAGGACCGCTATTGGAAACGGATTCTGCGAGAAACGCCGCAGAGCCTGCGCTGGTGGACACCTTTGCGATCGATCGATGCGGCGCTTACGCGGCTGCCGCTGCTGCGCTGGATGGCGTGGAATATGGTGATGTGGGGCGAAAAAAGCGCGTCGCACCCCGCGGCGTCGCCTCGATAGCCCGCATGCGTAAGCCAATGCAGCTCGACCGCCGAGTTGTTTACGGTTTCATGTTCCTGATGCTGGCCATGAACGCAGCGGTATTTTTCGCTGCCTGGAAGCCCATGATGGCCGGGAAGAACGATTTTCCGGTTTTTTATTCCAATGCGCAGATGGTGCGGGAAGGACAAGCGGCGCAACTGTACGATTTCGATGCGGAGAACGGTTTTGTGCATCGCGTCAGCGACGTGAGGCGCGCTCCCAATAACCACTTGCCGTACGAGCTGCTGATTTTCATTCCGTTCACGTATTTGCATTTCGGCGCGGCCCACCTGCTATGGACTCTAGCCAGTCTGGGAATGCTGGTGGGTGTGGCGGTATTGCTGCGGAGCACGGTGTCCAGCGGATCGAGTTTTCGCGACACTTTGCTGACGACGCTGGCGTTCTTTCCGGTGTGGTACTGCCTGCTGCAGGGGCAGGATTCGATCCTGCTGGTGTTTTTGTTTGCGCTGTCGTTCTGGCTGTGGAAACGCGGGCGGGATGATGCGGCGGGATTCGCGCTGGCGATGGGTTTATTCCGGCCGCAGCTGGTGCTGCCTTTCCTGCTGGTGGCATGGCTCGCGGGAAAGTGGAAATTGGTCCGCGGGTTTATTCCCGGCGCTGTTTTCGTTCTGCTCGTGTCTATCTGGGTGGTCGGAGTCGATGGGATGGCCGAATACACGCGAATCCTGATGTCACAGGGGACTCTGGGATCCGCAAGCGCCCTCAGCCAACAATGGCAGGTTCGTCTGGGCCTGATGCCGACGCTGCGAGGCCTGTTATCGATCGTCGTACCTGCGTCTGTACCAGCTAGTATCCGCAATTTTCTCCTGCTTTGCGGAACGTCGGCTGGCTTACTGTGGGCAGCGCGCGCGCTCCGCGGCGCCAAAGAGGGAGCAGCGTTTGACATGGCTTTTGCTATCGCAGCCGGGGCAGTTGCGGTGGTCAGCTTCCATTCTCTGCCCCACGACTTCAGCTTGATGATTCTTCCGCTGCTGATTGCAGGGGGTGCGCTGGCATCCGCGGACCGAGTTGCGGACTGTGCCAATCCGTACACATGCGTGACGGTCGGGTTCTTGCTATTTTTCAGCGGCCTTTATTTTGTGCTGATATACGCCGAAAAGATGGGTCTGTTGGTTCTCCCCACGGTCGTGCTCCTTTGGTTGATCAGCGATTGGGAGAACAGTCGCCTGCACGCTCGCGCCGCCGGGCGTCTCCGGGTCGAGCCCATATCAATTCCGACATCGTAAAGAATCGTCTTGCTGCGCCGGGGCTTGTGCGCAATTTCTGGCTGGAGTGTTTGCCTTCCGCAATATTCCCGATGAGATGGAGTGGTGCAGAACGTCAACAAAGCGGGTGTGACCGAAGCAGCAGGTGTTCACAGGAGGTGACGCTTTTTAGGGCGAGCATGCAAGTGGCAGGAGGGTTTCCGCTTCAACCGCCGGAAGTATCGCTTTTCTAGGTAGTTACGTGCTGCTGGCAACGCTTGCAGATTGGTGCCGTAGATGCATTAGCCGAGAGAGCAGTAAAACGGGCACCCGTATCATTTAACTTACATCAGGAGAGGCAAAGAAAAATGAAGACCGTGCTAGCACGTCTTTGGAAAGAAGAAGAAGGGCAGGACCTGACGGAATACGCGTTGCTACTGGTTATGATCGCGTTGGCTTCGATGGCCGCGCTTACACCGCTTGCCAAAGCGATCAACAGTGTGTTTTCGAATGCGGCGGTAAATTTGAACGCGAGCACGTAACTGGCACTAGCTGCAGAGTGCGCACCAAACCAAATCGTGCGCAAGGCCACTCGCGAGTGGTCGAGCTCTAGGAAGGAAGGAACATGAGAACGATCTTGGCAAGACTGTGGAACGACGAAGAAGGGCAGGATCTGACGGAATACGCGCTGCTACTGGTGCTGATCGCCTTGGCTTCAATGGCCGCACTGACTCCGCTGGCAACCGCGATCAACAGTGTGTTTTCGAATGCGGCGGTAAATTTGAACGCCAGCACGTAATCGGTGCCCGCTGCAGAGTGCGCACGAAGCCAAATCGTGCGCAAGGCCACTCGATAACCGTCCGAGGTGCCGTGCATTCGCACGCGACTGGCAAGGTTGGGCGCGATCCGAGCATATTTAGGCCGAGGGCGGCCGAGTGCGCGTGGACGCGGCACGAGCCATATCGCACTGGACCTTGAACCAATGATGATGGGAACACAGGCCATCTGGATGCTTGCCCTCGCGCTGGCGCTTTCCGCGGCGTGGACGGACTGGCGCACGCGCAAGATTCCCAACTGGCTCACGGTTCCGGCACTTCTGCTGGGTCTTGCCGTGCATAGCGTCGTCGCGGGCTGGCCCGGTGCCACGACTTCGCTCGAAGGAGCGGGCCTGGCTCTGGGGCTGCTGTTACCTCTGGTGCTGCTGCGCGGGTTGGGAGCGGGCGACTGGAAATTGATGGGCGCGCTGGGAGCTTTTCTGGGGCCGGTTTTGCTTTTGTACGTGTTGCTGGGCAGCGTGCTGCTGTCGGGATTGATGGCGGTTGTGGAAGTGATGAGGACCCGTCGTGTGAAAGAGACGATGCGGAATCTTTATGTGCTGGTTCGGGGATTTTTATCCTTCGGGCTGCGCAAGAATCCTGAAATTTCGCTGGATAATCCGGGGCTGCTGAAACTGCCGTTTGGAGTGGCCGTTGCGGCGGCCACGGTGATTTGCTACTGCGCGGCCCGCTGGGCGATTTGAAGTCGGGGCCAGGGAGAATTTTTTATGAATCGTGACCGGATGCTCATCGGACTGGGGATCGCGATCGTGGTCGCATTGTTCCTGAGCAACTTTGTGTACCGCGCTTTCAAGAGTGCGAGCGCCATTAAGCCCGTCGCTACCGAGCATATTGTGGTGGCAGCCCAGCCGTTGCAAGTGGGCACGCGAGTCGATGCCAGCAACCTGCGGCTGATTCCGTGGCCCTCGGGCGAGCCTGTGGCCGGAATGTTTACGCGCATCGCGGATTGCGCGAACCGCGCGGTAATCACGCCTCTGGCGGAGAACGAGCCCATTCTGGAAAGCAAACTTGCCGCCACGCAATCCGGCGCGGGTTTGCCTGCGACGATCCCGGAAGGAATGCGCGCGCTTTCCGTCGCGGTGAACGACGTTGTCGGCGTTGCAGGTTTCGTGATTCCCGGAACGATGGTCGATGTGCTGGTAACGGGAAGAGTGGCCGACTCCGGCCACGGCGAACAGAACGTCACGCGAACGATTCTGGAAAACGTGAAGGTGCTTGCCGCCGGACAGAAAATCGAGCAGGACCGCGAAGGAAAGCCGCAGAACGTGCCGGTCGTTACGCTGCTGGTTACTCCCGATGACGCGGCAAGGCTGACCATGGCCAGCACCGAAGGCAAAATCCAGTTGTCGCTGCGCAATACGGTCGATACCAGAATGTTGATGCCAGCGTCGGTGCTGCAGGATTCATTGTTCACCGGAGGAATGCCGGCCCCGAAGCGCTCGACGAACGCGAAGTATGTTCCACCTCCGCCGTCGCCTTACGTAGTCGAGGTGATTACCGGAAACAAGCGTGAGAACAAGAGCTTTCCGAATCCGTAAGCGGTTTCTGCAGCAACGTGGCCGACGGTTCACAGGGGATTCTATTGTCTGAGTTGAAGCGTACGTCCTATCGTAACCCCAGCGTGCGAAGCGCGCGGGCTGATGCGCTGCGCGCCGCTGTGCTGAGCGGCGTTGTACTGCTGGCTGGAGTCGAGAGCGCGCTGGCGCAACAGGTACCCGAAAACGCGCCGGGAATGACAACGATGGCGCAGACCGTTCCTGCCGCAACGCTCGGGGCGGTGGCCAGCTTTGCGCAGACACCTGCGGCGGCCACCGAGACCGAAGGACCGCAAACGCTGCACCTGCTGGTGGGCCGTTCGCTGGTGATTTCATCGCCCTCGAAGATCAAGAGAGTCTCACTGGCCGATCCCACGATCGCCGAAGCGATCGTGGTCAGTCCGTTTCAAGTCTTACTCAACGGAAAAGCGCCCGGGGGAGTTTCACTGCTGCTTTGGGATGAAGCGGACCAGAGCCAGGCGTTTGAGGTTTCAGTGGACATCGACATCCTGGGGTTGAGCCAGAAGATCCACGAGGTGTTTCCGTCCGAGCCGGTGCAGGTCGAGACTTCGCGAGACATCGTGATTCTATCGGGGCGGGTATCTTCGGCGGCAGTGGCTGACAAGATTCTGGAAGTCGTGAAGGCCGCTGCGCCGAAGGTGACGAGCCTGATGGAAGTGCCGGCGACGCCGACTGGTGAAATTTTGCTCGAGGTGAAATTCGCCGACGTGAACCGGACGGTAGAAAGCCAGCTGGGCATCAATATTTTGAGCCTGCCGGGAGCCAAGAATATCGGGACGATCTCAACGCAGCAGTTTTCGCCGCCGCAACTGGTGAGCCCTTCGACGGGAAGCGGCTCGAGCGGAGCGACATCGGCGCTCGGGCTCAGCAACCTGCTGAATATTTTCATCTTCCGGCCGGACATTAATCTTGCAGCGACGATCCAGGCGCTCGAGGAGAACAATGTACTGCAAATCCTGGCCGAGCCGAACTTGATGACGGAGTCGGGGAAAGAAGCGAGTTTCCTGGCGGGCGGCGAATTTCCCTTTCCTATCTTGCAGGGAACAACCGGTTCGGGATTCGCGGGAATCACGATTCAGTTCAAAGAATTCGGAGTGCGCTTGAACTTCACGCCAACGTTGACTGCCGACGGGATGATTCACCTGAAAGTGAAGCCCGAGGTCAGTTCGCTGGATTTTACGAATGCGCTGACGATCCAGGGCTTTCTGATTCCTGCGCTGACCACCAATCGGGCGGAGTCCGAGGTGCAATTGCGGGATGGGCAAAGTTTTGCGATCGCAGGCTTGCTGGATAATCGCGTCACGGATCAATTCAACAAGATTCCCTGGATCGGAGACGTGCCGATTTTGGGCAAACTTTTTCAAAGCCGTTCGTCGACCAGGACCAAGAACGAACTGCTCATCGTCGTGACGCCGCGCATTGTGCACCCTTTGGATGTGGCGCCGCCAACGCCCGCCATGCCGAAGCCGTTCCTGGGCGCGACGAAGCCGGCGCCGGCCTCGTCCCAGTCGCCCAAGTGAGCGAACTCCAGGCGGTGCGTGCGGCGTTGCAGGAAAAGACTCAGGGGACCAGGGATATCGTTCCATGTTAACGGTTGCGATCGCCAGCGGAGAGACGACCAGTTCAGCGCAGTTAGTGGCTGCTCTGCAACAGACTGGCATTGTGAAGTCAATCAAACAGTGGACGATTCCTTCGGACCGTTTTCCAGACTCGGCCGACGCATTGCCGGACGTTGTTTTTCTGGACTTGTCGCGCGATCCCGAAGCGTACTTCACGTTCGGAGCGCAGTTGCGGCGCATTCGCCCCTCGATCAAGCTGGTGGCTGTTTCTGCCATTGTGCCGCCGGGACACCAGCTGATGCTGGAAGCGATGCGCAGCGGAGTTCAGGATTTCCTGCCCAAGCCGGCGAGCCCCGAGGTGTTGAATGAAATGCTGGCGCGGTTGGCGCAGGATTCCTGCGAAGCGAAAGACCGTCCGTCCCTGGACAAATTGATCGTGATCATGGGATCGAAAGGCGGCGTGGGTGCGACGACGGTGGGCGTCAACCTCGGCGTCCAGCTTGCGACATTTGCGCGCAAGCACGTGGCCTTGCTGGATTTTGCCCGGCCACTTGGGAATGTGCACTTGCTGCTGGATCTCCATCCCCGCTTCACGGTTCGCGATGCCGTGGACAATTTGGATCGTCTGGACAGCCACTTTTTTGCAGGCCTGATGACGCAGCACAAGACGAAACTGGAGATTTTGGGGGGCGCCCTTCAGCCCGAGGAATGGCAGACCATCCCGGTGCCGCCGCTGGAGCGCGTAGTCAATGTGGCGCAGAACCTTTTCGACATGGTGCTGTTGGACATGGGTTCACAATTCTCGTCGGAGTGGAGCCCGATTCTGCGCATGGCGCGCATGATTCTGATCGTGGCCGAGGCGAATGTTCCCGCGCTGTGGACGCTCGAGCGCCGCCTGGTGGCGTTGAAGGGCTTCGGAATTGAGCCCGATCGCGCGCGCATCATCATCAACCGCTGGCATAAAGGCGATGACGAGGTTTTACGGAGCATTCAGAAGGATATAAATCGCCCTGTTTTTGCGTGTCTGCCGAACGATTTTCGCAAGGCTTCGGAATCGATCAACCTCGGGACTCCGTTGATGGAGAACCATAACAACGTGCTGAGCGGCCGCTACCGGCAGATCGCTTCGCAATTGACCGGGATGGAATCGTCTCCGGCTGCGAAAAAGAGCGCGCTCGGCGGTTTCTTTTCATTTCCGACGAAAAGGTAGAAGACGATGTCACCTGTTGCTCCGCCTATCACACGAACGGATTTCGGCGCGGTAAAAATCGCCATCCACCGAAAACTGATTCAAAAATTGAATCTCGATCGCCTGACGGAGATTAATCGCGAGGAAGTTCGGCGTGAAGTGAGTCACATCCTGGAGGCGCTGGTCGTCGGTGAATCCACACCGATGAATTTGCAAGAACGGGAACGGCTGGCGCAGGAAGTTCTGGACGAGGTCTTTGGACTCGGCCCGCTCGAGCCGTTACTGGCCGATCCCACGGTTTCCGACATCCTCGTCAATACCTACAAACGGGTGTACGTCGAAAGAAAAGGAATGCTGGAGCAGACTGCGATTCAGTTTCGCGACGATGCGCATTTGATGAGCATTATTGACCGCATCGTTTCCTCGATCGGCCGGCGGATTGACGAATCTTCTCCGATGGTGGACGCCCGCTTGGCCGATGGATCGCGCGTCAACGCGATCATCCCGCCGCTGGCGGTGGATGGTCCCTGCCTGTCCATTCGCAGATTTGGCCACGAACGATTGACGGCGAACGACATGGTCAACAATCACACGCTGACGCCCAGCATGCTGGATTTGCTGCGTGGCTGCGTCAAGGCGCGGCTGAATATCCTGGTATCGGGGGGCACGGGCGCCGGGAAGACGACACTACTGAACGTGCTGTCTTCGAATATTTCCAGTCGCGAAAGAATTGTCACGATCGAAGACGCCGCTGAGTTGCAGCTCAATCAAGAGCACATTGTCCGGCTGGAAACCCGTCCGGCCAATATTGAAGGGAAGGGAGCTGTGCACCAGCGTCAACTGCTGATCAATTCTCTGCGCATGCGCCCCGATCGCATCATCGTAGGTGAGGTCCGGGGCGAGGAAGCGCTGGATATGTTGCAGGCGATGAACACCGGACACGACGGCTCACTTACTACCATTCACGCAAATTCACCGCGGGATGCGTTGAGCCGGCTGGAAACCATGGTGGCGATGGCAAATCTGAGCATCCCTGACTCGGCGATTCGGCGGCAGATCTCCTCCGCCGTGGACCTGGTGGTACAGGTGAGCCGCCTCAGCGATGGAACCCGAAAAGTTATCTGCATCTCTGAAATCACGGGCATGGAAGGGGACGTTGTCACAATGCAAGACATCTTTGTATTTCGGAAACGTGGCATTCGAGAGAACGGCGAGGTGATCGGCGAATTCCTGCCCACGGGGATTCGTCCGCGGTTCGCGGAACGCCTGCTGGTAACCGGGATCCAGTTGCCGATCGGCATGTTCGAAATGCCGCGGATTCATTAGGGAGCTGAAGATGGCGCTGCTGCTTTCCGTTTTGACGTTCTTGACCGCCGTCGCGGTCATCGTGCTGATATGGATGTTCCTGGGCACTGACGCCAACCAGGAAGTTGTGAAGCGCCGCATGGAGTCGGTGCGCATGGCCGAGCGACGCGGCGACGCCTCCATAAATCTGAAGCTGGTCCGGGACGAAATGCTCAGCAGCGTGCCGACGCTGCATCGCTGGATGCAGCCGTGGGGCTGGTCACTGCGCCTGCGGGATTTCGTGGCCCAGGCAGGGATGAAGACGAAGCCGGCGAAAATCCTGCTGCTGAGCGGGGTCATTGCGCTGGCATCGTATCTGATCGCGGGGTTGTACTACCCGCGCTTCCCGATCCCTTCGCTGGTGGGGATATTTGCGGGAATCGTGCCGTTTTCGATAGTTGCGCTCAAGAGGCGGCGGCGCTTGCGCGAATTCGAAGAGCATTTTCCGGAGGCTTTGGATTTGCTGGGCCGCGCGGTTCGCGCGGGGCATGCTTTCACTACCGGGCTGGAAATGATTGCGACGGAATCGGGCGAACCGGTGGCCGGGGAATTCCGGACGGCGTTCGAGGAACAAAATTTTGGCCTCCCCTTGCGCGATGCCTTGCTGAATATGACGGAGCGCGTGCCGCTGGTGGACGTGCGTTTCTTTGTTACGGCGCTGCTGATTCAAAAAGAGACCGGCGGAAATCTGGCGGAGATTCTGGATGGGCTCTCGCGCGTCATCCGTGACCGCTTCCGAATTTATCGCGAGGTGAAAACGCGCACGGCGCAGGGGCGATTGACGGCGGCGATTCTGATCTCTCTGCCCCTGGCGGTGATGGTCGCACTGGAGCTGATCAATCCGGCCTATCTGCGCGTGTTGTTCGAAGACCCGGCTGGCCCGACGGTTCTGGCGATCGCCGCGACCATGCAGGTGATCGGGTCGCTGCTGCTGTGGAAAATTATTCACTTTGAAGTCTGATCGGCTGTAAGGAGAGAAGTCCATGCTGTGGTTGGTTACGGCGATTACGTTCCTGGCGACCGTTGCCGTTCTGACGGCGCTGTTCTACGCGCTGGTCCCCGGCGAAATCGGGGTCGCCGAGCGACTTTCGCGCTTGATTCAGCCGCCGCGGCAGCAGAAGGTGCGTGATACGAGCTTTTCCGACAAACAGAAGGAGCGAGTGCGCGACACGCTTGCCGCCGTCGGGGGATTCGTCACCTCCGGCACCGCGGCGGTAAGTTCGAAGGATCAGCTCCCCATGGTACGAGCAGGTTACCGAACTGCGAGCGCCATGTCTGCCATGCGGGGTCTGAAAATCCTGATGCCCATCATTCTTGTGGCGCTGGCATTTGCTAGCGGGATTTACCGCGTGCAGGTGGTGATCGTTCCCTTGTTGTGCGCCATGGCGGGCTATCTGCTTCCGGACCTGTGGCTGATGTGGAGGGTGCAAGCGCGTCAGCATCGCTTGCAGCTGGCATTGCCGGACGCTTTGGACATGATGGTGATTTGCGTCGAGGCCGGGCTGGGACTGGATCAGGCTCTGCTCCGCGTAGCGCAGGAACTGCGCATCACTCACCCGGAACTGAGCGAGGAATTGCAGCTGGTGAATATGGAGATGCGCGTCGGAAAGACCAGGCTGGACGCGATGCGGGAACTTGGCCGGCGCACGGGTGTCGAAGACATCAAGGCGCTGGTGGCGATGTTGATCCAGACCGAAAGGTTTGGAACGAGCATTGCTCAATCACTGCGAGTTCATTCCGACGACTTGCGGATCAAGCGGCGTCAACGCGCCGAAGAAATGAGCGCCAAGACGTCAGTGAAAATGGTGCCGGCGCTGGTGCTGTTTATTTTTCCGGCTTTGATGGTAGTGATTCTGGGGCCCGCCGTGATCACGTTGCTGAGGCAGTTCCTGCCGACGCTCAACCGGTGATTGCGGTCGAATGATCCTGCGAAGTTCGTGGGATCGAATATCTCAAATAAAAGGAGCAAGAAGATGGACAACGTTACACTGATCCGATTGGTGGCAGGAGCTTTGGCAGTGGTAGTGCTCTTCGTGATCATTTGGCGCCGTAAACGGAAGATCGTGGAGTAGGCGGCTGCAGATCGAACGGACCCCGGAGATTCATCCATGAACAACGCGCGTGCGGGCGGCAACGGTAGAGCTACGACTGACAACGGCCAAAATGGCCACGTGTACATTTACAACAAGACCAGAGAGACGTTTGTGGCCACCGAGGCTACCGTCGCAGACAGCTATCTTCGCCGCCTGGTCGGGCTGTTGGGTAAGACGAAGCGCTGGGCGCAGCTCGGACGTGGGCTTTGGATCGTTCCCTCGCGCGGGGTTCACACCATTGGGATGATGTTCCCGATCGACCTGATTTTCCTGAGCAAGGAAAAGGAAGTCGTTCACGTGGAGGAACACTTGCGGCCGTTTCGAATCTCGGCCGTATCGCTGAAGGCGACAAGCGTGCTCGAGCTCCCGGCACATACGGTATTCCGAACCGGAACGCAAGTTGGCGACCGGATGGAGATCGCGCGACTGAACAAATAGCGAGGCAGGGAAAAATCATGAAACTCTCTGGTTTGGTGGCAACGGCGTTCTTGATGCTGGCACTATGCCAGCCGGCAGCGGGCCAGCCGTCTAGAGCAAACAGCCCGCACAAATGGTTTCATAGCCGGCACCCGGAAAAATCCAACCCGCATTACAAGGATGCGTCGCACAAGCATGGGCACAGCAATCATCACGCACGCCGGCACAGCAAGCCTTAGATTGCAGCGCGATTTTCGGTAGCTTACTATGCCCCGAGAGAGGGCGGCGCGGAACACAGCGATTTCTGGCGCCGCGTTGCGCTTTCAGCGAAAAAGCGGTATAAAACCTAGCAAGGTCTTTTACGTAGGAAAGACATAGCCTCAGCTCGCAATTGAAGGTCCTGCCATGATGACGATACTAAAGGGTCTTTGGCGCAAGGAGTCCGGCGACGACGTTACCGAGTATGCGCTCCTGGTCGCTATGCTCGCCCTGGTAGTGCTCGTGGCTCTGTTCTCCTTCGGAACATCCAACGGAAAACTCATCAGCGACGCCGCGAATAGCATTTCCTCGAGCGCCTCGCGCGCCGGCGGCAGTTCGAGCGGTGGCGGCAGTCAACCGGGCGGTTCGGGCCAAGGCGGCGGCGAGCCTGGGGGCAGCGGCCAAGGCGGCGGCGGTCAGGGCGGAGGAAGCGGCGGCGGAAGCGGCGGCGGGAGTGGCGGTTCGGGGGGAACCATCCCGACCAGTCCAACGCCCGTCAAGTAGGATTGGCCGTTCCTGTCGCCCGAACCAGTGCGCATAGCATTTCCCTTAACGCCCACCAGCACTAACCTCAAACTGCCAGACCCGCGTGCAGGTTTAGCGATTTCGCCCCACCTGTTGCAGCCGCAAAGTTAGTCGTCGCGAGCCTGCCTCAAGCCACAATTTTCAGCGTGGACACATCCATGTACTCGGTCAGAGTGCGGCCGTCCTCATTTGTAGACTGTTTTCGGCGTTTACCATCCGCTATCTCCCTAAGGTGCGGCAACTCAATAATTTACGTTCGCCGTCCGGAAGGACATCCAGATGCAATGCAATCTCCGACCCTGCAGGAGGACTGCGTGCGCCTGAACGCCCATCTTTGCCGTTTCCCAATTCAACCTGATCACGACGTCGTGATGGGGCGGGGGTAGCCTACAGCCCATGCCGTCCAAGATCGTTGTGCCGTGGAAAATCATCGACCGGTTGTTGTTGCCCAGCATTTTCTTTCTAACCTCGCTGGTGGCTGTACTGACGTTCTGGCAACTTCTGCTGGGCCATCGGCGCGCTGAGATACACGCTGTTACCGACGAGCAGGCGTCCTTTGTGAAGTCCAAAGTGCAAGCAGAACTGCGCGAGCGAATCATGCCGTTGCAGGGGCTCGCCGCGCAGTGGACCACGTTCGGCAGCGACCGCGAGAAGAAATCCGCGGCCCAACTGATGATGAGCGGCTACCCTGACTATCAGGCGGTCGACTGGGTGGATCCCACGTTTCATGTGCGCTGGGAGGCGCGCAGCAATGGAAACGAAGGCGAACCGGGCTTGAACCGAAGCTTCGATGCCCTGCAGCAGGTCGCCTTTCAGGCGGGGAGCGCGTACGGGGACGTGATGATCACGCGCGCGGTGAATCCAGAGCAAGGCGGCAGAGGCCTGCTGGCGTGCGTGCCGGTGTACGCGTCCGGGAAACTGAGCGGTTTCATGGTCGGGGTATTCCGATATCGAGAGCTGATTTCCTCGATCCTGCGCGATGTCGCGCAAGGTTACTGGGTGACTTTGTACGATGGAAGCGAGCAGATCTATGGAGAAGGGACCAATCTCGCGCCGCGGAATGCGCATTGGGCCAGCACCGTTGACATACAATTTCGAGATCTCACCTGGCGCGCGCAAGTTTGGCCGAAACCAGGGACGATCACCTACGCACTGTCAACGCTTCCCAAAGTAGCCTTCGTGGGCGGGATCCTGTTGTCCGCTCTACTGGGTTTCACGGTGTACGCGGCCGAAACGGCGACGCTGCGCGCCAGGGAAGCGCTCGCCGCGAATCAGGAACTCAAATCAGAAATTGCCGGACGCGAGCATGCGGAGGCGGCGTTAGTCCAGGCGCAAAAGATGGAGGCGGTGGGCCGCCTGGCTGGCGGCATATCTCACGACTTCAATAATCTGCTGACGGTTATCCGCGGCCATGCAGCACTTTCGCTCGCCAGAGTCGGTTCCGACGGCGCATTGCGCCGCGAACTGGACGGCATTCTGAAGTCCGCGGACAAAGCTGCCGCGCTGACCAGACGCCTGCTCGCCTTCAGCCGCAAGCAAGTGCTGCAACTGCGCGTGCTGGATCTCAACGCGCTGGTGGCCCAGGTGAACGAGTTGTTACCTCCCGTCATGGGTGATGACATCGAATTGATCCTGGACTTGGCGCCCGACTTGGGGCACGTCAAGGCAGATGCGGCGCAGATGGAGCAAGCGATCATGAATCTCGCATTTAACGCGCGAGACGCTATGCCCCAAGGCGGTAAGTTGAAGATCCAGACCATGAACGCTGATTTGGACGAAGCGCTGATCATCCGCGAGGAGGATGCTCAAGCCGGCCCGCACGTGCTGTTGCTTGTGTCTGACACAGGACACGGCATGACCCAAGAGACTCTCTCACATGTCTTCGAACCTTTTTTTACCACCAAGGAGACAGACAAAGGAACCGGGCTAGGACTTGCCACAGTCTACGGAACGTTGCGGCAGAGCGGAGGATTCGTCCGCGTTTCCAGCACGGTTGGTGAGGGTACGACGTTCCGGATTTATCTGCCGCGCGTGGAAGCAGCGATTGACGCCGTCGAGGCGCTGCCCATCACGCCGCATCATTCGCACGGCGCCGAAACAATTCTCGTGGTTGAAGACAACGATGCGGTGCGCCGCATCGCCCGGGAATTTTTGAAAGTAAAGGGATATACGATCATCGAGGCCCGCGAAGCGACCGAAGCCATTCAGATCATGGAGAATCGTCAAGATCGAATCGATTTAGTGATTACCGATGTGCTGCTGCCCGGCATGAAGGGACGTGAACTGGTGGAACGGTTGACCGAGTTGCGCTCCGATTTCAAGGTCCTATATATGTCGGCCTATACCGAGGATGCCGCAATCAATATCGGGGTGCTGAATCCGGGAACGGAGTTCATCGAAAAACCATTCAGCCCGGAGGAACTGACGGCCAAAGTGCATCAGGTGCTGGGGCGCGCGCCGCTCGGCCGACATGCCAGCGCAGCACAACTCTAGAGCCGGGGCCAATGGAAAGGTACAAGGGGCTGTGTCCATAGACTTCGATGGCGCTGTTCGAGAGCGCCGGCAGGACGATTCATTTCACGCAGAGCCGTGGCAGGTCTGGCACGCGGCAGGCAGAGGTGATTCATGAATCATCGCACCGTATGGCTGGGCGTCGGCTTCGTGCTTCTCTCATCTTGGGCAATCGTGCACCTTCACGATGGATACCAGCTGGTGCTATTTTGCTGCGCGATGGGGCTGCTGGTGTATCTGCTGGAAAAGTTTGTCAAGGCGTGACGTCTTGTGGGCTCAACGGATCCTGCTGCAGGGAATGCTGGCGTCTGCCGCGCGAGCGCGAGGAGCGTTTCGGCTTAAATGATTCCGACCCGCGGATCTGTGCGGAGACCTCACGCTTGTCGCTCGACTGGCAAGCTCGTAGTGCCGAGTGCGAGAGCGGTGCAGGATGCGCAAAAGCTAGCTTTACATTCGGGAATAAACAGAGAATTGCGCGCGGAGAGGAGGAGCTCATGTCCAAGGATCGTCGCATGGCCCCCCGGAAGGCTTACACGATGCCGGTTCAAGTTCGCGTGCGGACCGAGGTGTTTGCGCCCGCGCCGGAGGAGCGAGCACACGCGCGGGGCGAGCAAATGGCGGCGACGATGGCTCCCGATCTGCGGTATGGAGAAACGATTAATATCTCCGAGCTGGGAATCTACTTCAAGTCGAACGAGCGTATCGCCTTCGGTGAGGAACTCGAAATGTCCTTCCGACTCCCTGGCGAACTGACGGGACGCGGCCCAGAGAAAGTCCGGTGCAGCGCACGCGTAGTGCACGTAAATGCCAGCATTGACGGCAAACCTACTTCGGGGATCGGCGTAGCGATTGGTCGCTTCGCGAGCGATTGCGAAGCTTCGCCCGTCATTCGATCCGAGTCACGAAACGCGCTGCGCTGCAAAGGTTGACGAGCCGACGCAATTTGCGCGCGGGCGCGAGCATATAGGGAACGAGCAACAAACAGGGATCGCGGAACAGCAGCACCTACTGGCCCATGACCACGACATTTGGGAATTGACGGGCGAGCGGGACCTGAACATTGGTCCGTGACGTTGCTGGAAACGCCCAGTCCGACAAGACCCGCGCCGCGTTTTCTATGCTGACAGGTGGGTCCTAGAGTGTCGCGATTTCAAACCCCTCGAGACGATTGACACGGTGTTCGTGACGGCTGAACCAAATCTTGGAAGCCATAATCCGAGTCGTGGGCAGTTGCTCTTACCGGACACGCGGCGCCAAGCCTGCGTCGGCGGCAGCCTGCATGCATGTGAAATCGCGTGTCATATCGCCGGGACGCGTGTTGATCCGCGACCGGTATGGAGAGCCTCGCACGACGATGCGAAAGGCCCGGTTCGAGCCAGGTCGCTCAGTCAGGTCTCGGATGTCTTCGCATTCCGAGACGCCGAACGCCTCGCTCAGGCCGCCAGCCACGGCTGCTCTGTTCTCGTGAGGAATCATGAAGTTCTGCCCAGAGTTCCAGAGCTTCTCGGTCGCAACTTCTTGGTGATGAACTGAACACGCCTGGCCGCGCTTAGCGATTTGACCGAGAAATGCCGCGAATGGCCCTGATTTTCAAGAACCAGCACTCCTCATGAAGTCAGCCGCAGGGAACAAAGACCAAGCCATAAAAAAGTTGCCGCTCGTCCGCAGGTAAAACCTCGCCCTCGAACTGCTCAGCGAGACGACTGGGAGCTGGCGTGCAGTTCGCGCACCAGCGACACATATTCGGGATCGGAGCGAAGAGCGTCAAACGCCGGATCGCTTTCGACAAAGATTACCCAACCCTCGCGGGAAGCGAGGGCGTGCTGCAGTTGCTCTAGACTCGCCTTCTGGTCGCCGGCGAAGCTCAAACGCCGCGCGTCATCAATCAGCAAATACGGAGGATACTCGTGGGTCGCCTCGGTCGCGGCTCCGAGCGCGGCAGGGTATCCGTGTTTCTCGTATGCGGTCGCGATTTTGTTGGCATCGTCCGTTTTGAACTGGAGGCGCGCGACGGCCATCAGCTCTTGCATCGCGTGCGGCGTGTCCCGCGTCACCGAATAGGCCCACCATAGTTTGTAATGCGCCGTGAGAAAATCCGGATTCTGCTGGACCACGGATTGCATTTCCTGAATCGCCAGCGGATATTGCCGGTTGGTGTAATGCAGCCAACCCAGATTGGTTCGCAGAATCAGGGCCTTCGGATCCAGAGCCAAAGCGGCACGCATCTGCTGTTCCGCCTCGGCCGGCCTTCCGCTGGTCATCAGCACGAGCGCGTACCAGTGGCGAGCGTCGACGTTGGTGGGCTCCAGATGAATGGCTTCAAGTAGTTCATCTTCTCCCGCGCGGGGATTCCACTCGTAGAACCAACGGTTGAATCCCAATGCTGCATGGGCTTCCGCCAGGTTGGCATCAGCGGCAATGGCCTGCAGGGCCGCGGCTCGGGCCTGACTGCGGGCCTGATCGGTACTCATCCAGCCAAACTGTCCCAATAAATTGTAGGTAACTGCCAGCTCGGCATAGGCCCGCGCGTACTGCGGATCTTTAGCCACTGCTGTTCCAAAATTCTGCAATGCATTTTCCAATCCGGTATTCGAACGCTGCGCCAGGAAATACAGCCCCTGCAGATACGCTTCGTGCGCCTCATTGCTTATCGGAATGTGCTCCGGCGCTTTTTCGGCGAGCAAAGTGAGCGATAGGGAACGCGCGACGGCGTCGGTAAGGTGGTTTTCAAATTCCAGAATCTGCCCGCTGTCTCCATCAAAACTGTCGGCCCATACGTAGGTTTGGTTGTCGCCGCGAATCAGCTCGGCCGTTACGTGAAGACGGTTCCCCTCCGCTTTTACACTACCTTCGAGCACGTACTCCACACCCAGCTCTTTGGCGATTTCCGCGACGGATTTGCCGGTGGATTTAAAGGACATTGCGGAGGTTCGCGCGATGACCTTCAATTTGCCGCCCTCGACCCGCGTCAGGCCGTTAATCATTTCCTCCGTCACGCCGTCCGACAAATATTCCTTGGCGGGATCGCCGGTTTGATTCGCGAAGGGCAAAACTGCGATCGAAACCGGCGGACGCAACCGCGCATACGTCAATTTCTTGTAACTGAAAAACCCGACGACGATGATGACGACACCCAAAGCTGCCACCGCCGCCAGAATTGTCCAGCTTCGATGATTCTCGGTAACGAGCGACGTCGCAGCGGCACGCGAGGGGACTTCTCGGGCAGAGCTGCTGTCGGAGTTGGGGGCAGAATTAGCCGGCAAAACGGACGCAGCGACAGGCAATGGGCTGCCATCGGAATTGATCGAGATGGACCCGCCCGCCGGAACCTGGGTGCGTACTTGTGCGGTGAACTGATAGCCACGGCCCGGGACGGTTACGATGTAGTTCGATTTGTCCGTGAGACCCTTGCGCAGCCAGGAGACATGTTGGGCCAGGTTGCTTTCCTCGACAAAGGAGTCCGGCCAGACGGCGTGGAGCAATTCCTCCTTGGTCACCACGCGGCTGGGGTTCGCGACCAGGTAAAGTAAGACATCAAAAGCCTTGGGGGAAATCAAAACAGGGATGCCGCTACGCAGAAAGGCGCGCTTCGAAGGATCTACCTCGAATTCATCGAATCGATATAAATCCTTGAAGGATAAAGGCATAACGACCCTTAACAAATCTTCAGAAGAACTAATCCTGGCCTTCAAGACACCCGGCTCCCGAAAGTGCTTTAGTGCGATGTAGCACAGGAGCAACCGAGGTGCTGATCGATGCCTTCAGGGACTTACGGCATCGAGATTACTGCCGATTCTATCAGCAAGCAGGAATGTTGGGAAGTTGTGCTCGTCGAACGCTGCTTCGCCTTCGAGAAGGACACTTAGGGAGAAGGCACCTGCGCCACACGGCAATGCTTTTCCAGGTATTCGATTTATTTCCGTGCCGGTGTGATTGCGGGCGGATTTCGCCAGCCGAGGAGAAACGCCATCGCCGCCAGTGGAACCAGCCTCAACAACGCCGATACTGCTTTCAGCGGCCTAGCGAAGGGGCCTGCCCTTTTTGCTGTGCCGATCACAGAACGTGCGCCCAGCAGTTTCTCCAAGATTCTCTGTTGTTATTTCCAGGACGGACGCGCGGGCTCCTCTGGGGTCATCATCAGTCTGTCTGGCCCGGATCTTGAGGCGATTTCCGCCGCGCGTATGGTTAACGTTTCTCTGGAGAAGGTAGTCGTGCAGATTTCGGCCGATTCGGTGACTGGCAAAGATGTTTGCGTTTCCTCGGCGCTCGACGGCGCCAAGCTGTTTTCCATTCCGAGCGATGTTTTTAGCGACGCCATGCTGAGTGTAGACGCCGAACTCGGCTACCGGCTGGCGAGCAATTCCAATCTGCGCCGGCTGAGCGGCGTCTCCGAAGCAGCGTTCTCGATAAAGATCGTGTCCTCTTCCGCTTCCTTTCTGGAACCTTCGAGCATCGGTTTGCTGGCGATTGTCTTGCTGGCCCCGGGCATATTCGCGTTCAAGCAGGGTTCAGCCTTTGGAACTTGGCGCGGACCGGATCAGGTGAATCACCGTCTCCCCGCAGCAAACCCGGAAAATATTTGGGAACGGCCTTCTGCAAAAATGGGGGTCGTGTTGCAGCGCTGAAACCGGTTCGAATCTTGAAGCAGCTTGACCCTGCATTGGAAGGTGCAAAATCTGTCCGCCTGCTGGACGCCGCCAAAAGGAAAACCCGCCGCTAACCGCTCGGCGGGCCTATTGATCGGAGTTACACCAGTTGCTTCTTCCACGACAGCCCGAGCAAACCGACCAAACCGCACGCAAGCGTCACCAGACTGGAAGGCTCAGGAGCTCCGACCGGAGGGGTTCCCGTACCGCCGGAACTGGACGAGGCGAAGCTGAAAACCGCCGAATCCGTCTGTCCCTCCGGGAATGAGGAAGGGAAGCCCTGTATCGTCACGGTCAGCTTGTCCCCAACGAGCGAAAAGGTATCCCCGTTCGCAAAAGAGTCTGATAGCTGGGTAACGGAGAGTCCGCTAAATGCCGCGTCAACGAAAGTCATAGTGAAAGTGTTGTCGCTGACACAGCCATCGAACTCGCACTTGTCTGAAATCGTCAGAGTCGTGTCGGTAAAATCAGCGGTATCAAGATTCGGATCACCACCGAACAGCAGCGCCAGGTCGCCAAATTCCACAAGAGGGCTGGCGATGGTAACGGTGGTGCCTGAAGAGTTCCCATAGCCTGCGGGAACGTCACCAATACTCGGGTTGAAGTTGTTGCTGGAGCTACCCGCAAAGGTCAATGACCCGCTCACCGAGCTTCCATTCAGGCTGTCGGCGCGTGCCGCAGACCCCAGCAACAACATCACCCCCGCAAGCGACAGCCATATCGTTCGTCTCATAGATCCTCCGTGCTAAACGTGTTTAGCCACGGCCTGACTGAACCACGTTTAGGCCTGCCGCGTCTTGAATCGGGCGATGAACTGTTTTTAAAAGTTATGAAGACGAAATAAATTTGATTCTAGGGGGCTTACGCCGAGTGCGGGCATCCCGAGAATCTCCGACCCCAGCGCCGTCCTTCCGCCTGGAAATCATCGCGCGGAACCCAGCGCGCAAAAGTGAAGTGATACCTCAAATTTCCGACAATTCGGGTAATCGGAACCTGCCGGACCGGCGTCCCGGCGCGGAGCCTGCCGGGGTGCTCGAAGAAGATGCTCACCTAGACGCTACGCGAGATGGAACGGGCGAGGCTGATCGATCGGAAGGTCTATCCGGTCGTCCCGCCGATGGTCGAATTCTCCCTGACGCCCATGGGCCGGCTCTTGATCGAGCCGATCGAGATGCTTCATGCGTGGGCGGCAAAGAACGGCGACGCGTTGTCGAAGCTCAGGAGGAGGCGCAAGAAGAACACGGCGTCGACAGACAAAGCGGGGAAGTTTCAATAATCCTCAGTGATCGGTTGTCCGTCGGATTCGTACCGACAACGCGCTTGTGTTTACAGATTCAATTCCACCGGGTAAGTCCCGCACGCACTCGAGGGTCCGGAGCCACGTCCCTTGCCGAAGAGCGGAGGGGGCTGCCTGCCCGAAGCACTCAGCGGTATCGATATCCTGGTTTGAGCTCGCACCGATAGTCCTTTACTTGATTTTTTTCTAACCGGACGTTGCAATCGGCCCAGCTGAGGACGGGAGTCGGTCCCAGCGGAAAGACGATGCGAGATCCGTTCATTTCCGCTTCGATACTCGGGCCTTCCGCTTTAGCCGGCAAAGTGAAATTCATGGCTCGGCCGAAAATCAAAGGAGAAGACTCGCGAACAATATCGCTGACCTGCGTGCGAGATACGTCGGCCTGTAGAACAAAAGTAGCCGTAGCGGACCAACTACGAATTAAAACGTTGATGTTGTGCCCGCCGGCGGAAAACCCATCGGTATCAACCCGCGTGAAAGGACATGGACCTGCGATGCAGGTCACCCTTGCATTGCGGAATACATTGCCTTCGCCGGCGTCGAGGGACGCACCGCCCACCTGCGCCTTCCATTTTCCGTCAGGCGAGCAGGGAGGGTGTCGGTGGCAGGGAACGTTCTCCGTATTCACTACTTGAAAAACTTTCACTGCGCTTCCAACGTGATCTGTTGTTGTCGTCTCCGTGGAATATCTCACCAAGACATTCCCGACCGCGACCGTCGCCGCATTGAGTCCCGCTTCCGTTTCCTGATGAAGTGGCGCCATACGAATGACATACAGATTGTCACTGATGACTTCCTTTACGGTGAGGGGTTCGTAATCAGGATGCCGGAACGTGAGCGTGATCGGTTGCCCCCGGCGTGATCCCGGACGCAAACTTAGCGTGAAGGCACCGGAAAAATCAGACTTGGAATCGAGGACGGCCAATCCATCGCCCGCACTTACCTCCACATCGGCAATGGGCGATTGATTTCTGGTGTCGAGATTTTGTTTGACAACGGCACCCCGCAACGTGATCGATCGGTGCCGCCCGTATAGGCGAACCGCAACACGTGTTGCCGCTAGAAATCCACCGAGACCTATGATCACAGCAGACCAGATGGCGATTCTTCGCCAGGATGTCGCGGCCATTTCCCTTTCAACTTAGCTCTCCTGCAGACTCAAATCAAGGTGGATACGGTTCGCTATCGGCGCCCCAGCTCTCACAATCGAGCGAAGCCTTTCACTCCGCTCGATCCGTGCTCCCTCAATGCCAAAGGCGTTTATAATTATGCGGATGAACCAGATCTATATCGGGAAGGGCAGGATATCGCGCCGGGAATTGTTGCAGAAGCTCGCCAGCGCGGGAGCTTGTGCCCCATTCGCGTACTTGCGCGCTCTGTCTGAGCCACCGGCGTTGCAGAAACAGACTGCTAAGTCGGCTGTCGCTGCTACCAACACGCCTTTCTCGAGCGCCGACGACGCATTTCTTGAAGAACTGGAGAAGGCCAATTTCCAATATTTTTGGGGGCAGGCGCATCCGGAAACCGGCATTGTGCAGGATCGATGTCATGCACGCAGCCCCGTCACAAGCGATCTGGGAAGCATCGCGGCGACCGGCTTCGGGCTGACCGCTCTTTGCATTGGAGAAAAACGCGGGTTCGTGTCGCGTACCGAGGCTCAGTCGCGTGTTCTGAATACGTTGCGCTTTTTATGGAGAAAATTGCCCAACCATCGGGGATTCTTCTACCATTTTGGCAACATTAATACGGGCGAAAGAATATGGGATTCAGAAGCTTCTTCCGTCGACACTGCCATCCTGCTCTGCGGAGTTATGACTTGCAAGGCGCATTTCATACATTCCGAGATCAGTGAATTGGCTCTTGAAATCTTTAACCGGGTCGACTGGAACTGGCTCTCAGAAGACACGCCTATACTCCCGCACGGATGGACGCCCGAAACTGGCTTTCTGCAGTACCGCTGGGGCGACTACAGCGAAATGATGATGATGTACCTACTGGGACTCGGTTCCTCTGCGCATCCGCTGCCCGCCGAAGCATGGAACACTTGGAAGCGAACGATATTCGAATATGACGACATTCGTTACATCGGATCGTTCGCACCTCTGTTCATCCATCAGTATTCGCAGGCCTGGTTTGATTTCCGTGGCAAGCGTGACCGGTACGCAGACTATTTTCAGAATTCAATTCTGGCCACTGACGTCCACCGCCGTTTTTGCCTCGACCTGGGAACACAGTTCCCCGACTATAGTGATGACCTATGGGGAATTACAGCCTCGGATTCGGTGAAAGGCTATGTCGTGTGGGGTGGCCCCCCAGCGACGGGACCGATCGATGGCACCGTGGTTCCTTGCGCGGCAGGAGGTTCTTTACCCTTTCTGCCGGCAGCAGCCGTGCGTGTCTTGCGAACGATGAAGGATCGATATGGGAAAAACGCCTGGACCCAATACGGGTTTGTCGATGCATTCAACCCACTGAATAACTGGTACGATATCGATGTGGTCGGGATCGACACGGGAATCACCATGGTGATGGCGGAGAATGCGCGCACATCCTTCGTGTGGGATACCTTTATGAAGAACCCTGAGGCTCGGCACGGCATGGCACGCGCCGGATTTAAGACCTATCTACCTTCACCGACCCAGCAAACTGAATAAGTGCCTCCCCCAGCTTTACAAACGCGTATACGGAGTCGACTCATTGTCGAGCCGTGTCACGCCTAGCGCTCCGAACAAACATGCTATCGCTGGACTTCGGTGCGCGATAGCCAAGTCCAGCCGGCGAGAGCGCCCGGGTCAGAAACCGGCGCCGACGGCTCAAGGGTAATAGCGCGGCGCAGAGGGAAAACAATTTCCCTAACGCGCTGTTCGCTGGCCATGCATGCTATTGATTCCAGGATAGTTACATAATCTCTGACGGGCAACAGGATTGCACATGGAGAGGTGCGAGGGCCTGTCTCAAAAGGTACAGCCCCGAGCGGAGTGTCTGGACAATTGCCCGATTCCGGGCCAGCATGGGAGATTGCCCTCGTCTGCGGGTCACCCCGGCCGCGGCAATCGACCGAATCCACAGAGCGAGGTAATTCCTAAGATTATGATCGAATCGGTAATCGTCGGCGCGGGTCCTTACGGACTTTCGATGGCTGCGCATTTCCGCAGTCGCGGTATCCCCTTCCGAATTTTTGGCCGTCCGATGGACAGCTGGCTGGCGCATATGCCGAAGGGCATGAAGCTCAAGTCGGACGGTTTCGCTTCGAACATTTACGATCCAGACAGAAAATTCACTTTAAAGCAATTTTGCGCGGAGCGTGGGATCGAGTACGCCGACATGGGGAGTCCGGTGCACATCGAAACGTTTGGCGAATACGGACTCGCCTTCCGGGATCGGATGGTGCCGGAGCTCGAGGACAAATTCGTTACCGGGATCGAGCATTCGGCGGATGGATTCAAGCTGCGCTTGGACGATGGTGAAGTGGTCAAGGCACGGCGAGTGGTGCTGGCGGTGGGAATCACGCACTTCGAGCACGTGCCAGCTAACCTGACTCATTTGCCGGCACAGTTTGTGTCGCATAGCTATCGGCATCACGATCTGCAACAGTTCAAGGGCCGTAGCGTTGTGGTGCTCGGTGCCGGCTCTTCCGCAATCGACCTGGCCGGATTGCTGCGTGACGCCGATGCGGATGCAACGCTCGTGGCTCGCGCCACTTCGCTGAAATTTCACACCGCGCCGGTGCCGGGCAAACGCCGACCATGGTTGCAGCGAATGCGGCACCCGGATTCAGGACTCGGTCCCAGCATGCGCTCGCGCTTCTTTTCCGACGGAGCCGCGCTGTTTTATTATCTTCCAGAGAGTTTGCGCGTCGATCAGGTGCGAAAAACGCTCGGTCCATCGGCCGGCTGGTTCGTCAAGGACAAGGTGATGGGGCGTGTGCCTCTTGCACTGGGATACAACCTGGAGCATGCCGAGGTCCGGGACGGCAAAGTACACTTGCAGTTGCGTGGATTGAACGGCTCGGCACGCGAAATCGTCACCGAACACGTTATTGCGGCGACCGGGTACAAAGTGGATATGGAGCGACTGGCTTTCCTCAATCCGGCGATTCGCTCGAAGCTGAAGTGCGTCAACGGCGCCCCGGTGCTGTCATCCAGCTTTGAATCGTCGGTTCCCGGCCTTTACTTCGTGGGGATTGCCGCGGCAATCAGTTTCGGGCCGGTGATGCGTTTTGCCTTTGGTGCCGGCTTCGCCGCAAGAAGGGTTACGCGGACGATGATGAAGTCGCTCGCGCGGAATCCAGCTTCGGTTCCGGCTTCGCGCATGTCGACGATCGCGGAATGAGCGGGTCAACGAAGCTCTGCCTCGGTGGCTTCCGGCGCGATCGCTCGCAAAGCGCCGAGCATCAAAACCCCTTGAGCCATTTTCTCAGCTCCGAGGATGTGTAGCGCATGAAGCGAGAAACCATCGCGATTCATGTGGGCTATGATGGCGATCCCGCGACGAAAGCCGTGGCCGTGCCGATCTATCAGACCGTTGCCTTCGAATTCGACGACGCGGCGCACGGCGCAGCGCTATTCAATCTGGAAGTTCAAGGCAATATTTACACCCGCATCGGAAATCCCACCAACACAGTGCTGGAAAAGCGAGTCGCCGCGCTGGAAGGCGGCGTCGAAGCACTCAGCGTGAGCTCGGGAATGGCGGCGATCCACTACTCGCTGATCAATATCGCCGAGATGGGACACAACATCGTTTCACTTCCGCAACTTTACGGCGCTACGTACACGCTGCTGGCGCATATTCTGCCGAAGCAGGGAATTGCCGGGCGCTTTGCCGAGAACGACAGTCCTGCAGCCGTTGAAAAGCTGATTGACGAGAACACGCGGGCGGTGTTTTGCGAAAGCGTGGGCAATCCGGCTGGAAACGTTGCCGATATCGAAGGATTGGCGCGGGTCGCACACAAGCACGGCGTACCGTTGATTGTGGACAATACCGTGGCAACGCCGATCCTGTTGAGGCCGATTGAGTACGGTGCGGACGTGGTGGTGCATTCCATGACGAAATTCATGGGAGGACACGGCACTACACTTGGCGGAATGATCGTAGACAGCGGAAAGTTTCCGTGGCGGGATCATCCGGAACGGTATTACATGCTAAATAAGCCGGAGATCGCGTATCACGGCGTTGTTTACACCGAACACTACGGGGCGGCCGCCTACGTCGCGCGATGCCGGACCGTCGCACAGCGCAACACGGGAGCGACGCTCTCGCCATTCAACGGTTTCTTGTTGCTGCAAGGAGTCGAAACGATGGCGTTGCGCGTCGAACGCCACGTGGAGAATGCCCGGAAAGTCGCGGAGTTTCTGCGCAATCACAAGCAGGTGGCGTGGGTAAATTACGCCGGGTTTCCCGACAGCCCGTTGTACCCGATGGCGCACCGCTATTTGGGCAGGAATTTCTGTTCTCTGCTGACGTTCGGAGTGAAGGGCGGCTTCGAGCGAGGCGTAAAATGTTTTGATGCGCTCCGCTTGTTCAAGCGCATGGTCAACATGGGCGACGCCAAATCACTGGCTTGTCATCCGGCGTCCACGACGCACCGGCAATTGACGCCGGAAGAACAGGCGAAGGCCGGCGTGACGCCCGAGATGATTCGGCTAAGCGTGGGCATCGAGCACATTGACGACATCCTCGCGGACCTGGAGCAGGCGCTCGAGAAAACGACCCACTAGGACTGGCGAGACATCTATGTTCTTTGGCTTGGGAGATAGTAAATGTCCATCGTAATCGAGGGAGGGCGAGTTCCTGAGCTTCTGGTGCGGAAGAATCGCACGCACCCCGCAGGCGGCCCGGATGCCCGGGCCGGGAGCGTCCGAATCGCGCTGATCAATAACATGCCGGATTCGGCGCTGGAAGACACCGAAGTACAATTCTTTGAACTCCTGGAATCCGCTGCCGGCGACATTCCGGTGTCGCTGAAACTGTATTCTCTGCCGAAACTTCCTCACTCGGATGCGGGAGAGAAGCATCTCAGCAAGTTCTATTCCGAGATCGGCGAACTGCTGGAGAGCCGTTTGGATGGCGTGATCATGACTGGGACTGAACCACGCCAAGCCGATCTGCGGAACGAACCCTATTGGTCTGCTTTAACCGAAGTTTTGGACTGGGCCGAACAAAATACAACTTCGACCGTTCTATCGTGCCTGGCGGCGCATGCCGGCGTTCTCTACAGTGATGGCATTCCCCGGCATCGGCTTGCGGACAAGCAGTTCGGCGTATTCGACTACGAAAAGGTTCGGAAGCACGCGCTGACGGAAGGCGCTGCCGACCGGATGCAGATTCCACATTCCCGCTGGAACGAAGTGCGAGCCGATGCGCTCTCTGACGGCGGTTACCAGGTTCTCACGCAATCCGCGGATGGGGGCGTGGATCTCTTTGTAAAAAAGAAAAAAGCCAGTCTCTTCGTGCACTTCCAAGGGCATCCGGAGTACGGCACACGGACCTTGCTGAAGGAATACCGCCGAGACATTAAGAGATTTCTCCGCCGGGAGAGAGAAACGTATCCCACAATGCCGCACGGATATTTCGATGAAGCGGCTGCAAAACTTCTTTGCGAATTTCAAAAGTCTGTAGTTGCGGAGCCGCGCGAGGAGCTGCTAGCGAAATTTCCTGAGGCTGCTGTATCCAGTGCGGTGCGTGGCACCTGGCAGGTATCGGCCGCATCGGTCTATCGCAACTGGCTGCAATTGCTGGTATCAGCCAAGGCTGACGCTGCGGCACTTTCGGCGATGACTCCGGCTGTGCGTCTGTAGCTTCGCGCAAACAAGGTCTGCAATCGCAGAATTATTCGGGATCGATCAGCATGGCCCCGGTTCAAGTCCGGGCCTCGGCTCCAGATTTTCCAACTCGCTTCTTTTCAATCAGTTCACTTTTCTATTTTCTGGATCCGCTGAAAACTCGGGAACATTTGGGAACACTGAGCCAGCCACCTTGTCTACCGCACGCTCTTGTGACTCAGGTATCGCGTGCGTGTAAACGTTAAGTGTTGTCTTGAGGTCCAAGTGCCCAAGGATCGCCTGTGCGGTTCGCAGCGACTCTCCGACCGCTAAGGGCAACGTTGCGTTGATTTGCCGGAAGCTATGCCAGCCAATGACTCGGAAGCCAAGCTCTCGGCAAGCAGGCTGCAACGCTCGACGGAGAAGATTTTTCGGATTGAGCGGCGTGCCGTTGCGGCAAGTAAAAATTAGAGAGTCCCCATCCTCAGCCGAGACAGCTACTTATTCTTGAGTTTCACTTCTAGCGGTGCATGAAGCCGTGCGACGAATTGTCGCACGTAATTCTCCCAGTCCGTTTCCGCGGCAAAATCGCCGCTCTTGCTCCAACCCGCACCGAGATAATACAGGAATGGCTTGCCGGCCTCCGTCGACGTGAAGGCCAGCAAATTGGCGACTGGCGGCAAGCCCTCGTTGCTGGGGGTAACGAGCTCCGTTTGCGTCAGCTTGGGCAGCGTGGCGCTTTCGGTCGCGAATCGCTCGATCTCATCCGGTAGCACGATCGCGCATCCTATGTTTCCGCGGTCCCGGTCGGCGGGCTGCCAATAACTCATCCAACCCTCTTCTTGGTTCTCGGCGATCGCGCCGTTGCCTGGACGTTGCGCGATGCCGATCCCGACTTCGAACCTTGGGCGATGGCTCCCGGCGAACATGCTTTCGACGCGCGTCATGTTGGAACCCGCGTCGATGCGGATGCGTTTGGTCTCGGAGATTTTTCCTTCTCCGGCATCCCAGGCATCGTAGGTCAGCTCGAATTCGGAACGGACCGGCCCGGTCGTGATCATTCGTGCGCTGCGGTAATTGCTCGACACGTAGTAGGTGTGACCGTCCCAAATGCCGAGGCCACCACAACCCCGGCTGCGCCCGACGCGATAATCGTCCAACCCTTCGCCATGATCGTTGTGATAATCGCCGTTCTTGTACCACTTGTCGATCACCAGGGCGCGCGTGCTCTTGACCCACACATCGACGCCACTGCTTACTGTGCCCTCAGCTGGAATCAAGTCTTCCTGGTACACACGATGCGCGATTCGATCGCTCTCCCAGGCCATGTCGCCGTAGCGCTCGCTGATTTGTCGCGCGTAGGTTTTCATAATCGGTTGCGGCACGGCAGCCAGAGCGGAAAGGTCCATGAGGTAGTAGGTCCGCGTCTCCCCCGGTGCCAGATCCGTCTGGAAAATGAGGGTGTCCGGCGGCCGCCCTGGTTCGCTCGCGTAAGTCTGCGAATCGAGAATGCGGGACCCCAGGCCGTCCATCACTGCCAGGTTTGTCGACTGCAATCCCCGGCCGGCCAATCGAGCAAGGCTCAGTTCCACCGTTTCGCTGTGGCGGTAGAATTGGGCCGGATTGCTCACCTCGATCGCCAGCGGCTTGGCATTCTCAAATACCACCATGCGGTATACCTCGCTGCCCGCCAGCAGAAACGCGCCGACACCGAATACCTCGGTGGAATCGTCTGCGAATGTTTTCGGATCGGAGCCGATGGGTTGAACATGCGTCAATTTGCCCTCAGCGTCGACGCTACCGACAAGGGCTGTCCACGCTTTGTTGATCGCAGGCTTAAATTTTGTGGCATCGAGCAAACCTTGATTCACGCCCCAAGCCAGCGCGTAGACGTAGAACCCCGAGCCGCTCGACTCCTTGAGCGGATAACTGTCCGGGTCGAGCAAGCTCGAACGCCACAGGCCGTCGGGTTGCTGATCACCCAGAATCGTCTCCGCCATTTCTTGGAACAATCGCTGGAACCGTGCGCGGCTCCGATGGTTTGTCGGCAACAATTGCAGCACGCGAACTAACCCGGCCATGACCCAACCATTGCCGCGGCTCCAGAAGACTTTCTTGCCGTTGGTTTCGCGCCGGTCGAAGTAGGTGCTGTCGCGGAAATAGAGATGTTCGCTTGAATCGTAAAGATAGTCCGTCGTACGCCACCAATTCTTCACCGCAAAATCGAGATAGCGCTCGTCGCCAGTGGCGGCGAAGAGCTGCATCCAAACCGGCGGGGCCATGAACAGCGAATCGCACCAGGACCACAGTTGGGTGGCCTGGTCGTTAGGCTGATGGAACTCCAGGCTTTCGGCGACCGGTGGCGCGGAGAGAATGGCATCGAGCCGCGACTTTAACGGCGCGATCATTTTCGGGTCGCGATAAAGAAAATAAAGACCTGCGTAGGTTTGGCCGATGGCCAAATCGTCGGCATGATACAAGCGTGGTCCGGGTTTCCAGCCGTTGACCTCGCCCATCGCGAGCAGCGCGTCACGATATTTCGGGTCACCTGAGATGCCGGCCAGAGCCATCATCCCCGCGTCTCCGGCGGCCTGCGTCCAGTCGGTCGTGGGGTGCACCGAAGGATGCGCGAGCTGCCAATCCGCCACGCGTTGCATGACAGAAAGTACATCCGCGGGAGCGAGTCGCCGGTTCGGAGAAACGGCAGCGGCGATTGGCAATACGATCGCGAAACCCAGAACCGCGATTCGCCAAATGCACCGGCTATAAGAGCTGAGCAGAAGAGCTTTCATCTTCATGCGGTGGTCGTTTGATAGGGACTGCTTTTTCCAGTCCCGCTCCCAGCGAAGGATACTCTCCAAACTCCGGAAGTTTCAAATTCCTCGTCGGACAAAACTTCCTTGAGCGTACTCGTCAAAGCGGCGTTGGGAGCCGTCTTGCGTAATCGCAGCGGTCGTGGGCGCGTCCTAGTCCCCAGGAGAATCCTTATGAAGCCAGGTCTTAGTGCATTGCTTCTGTGCGCATCGCTCGCCTGCGCTGGGCGGGCTTGGGCTACCGCTTTGCCGGATTCCTGCGGCGACGACAAAGTCAAATTCGATGTCAAGACAGCAGCGGGCCAGCCCTTGCCTGCTGGACCAGCAGCGGGCGAAGCGGTGATCATCTTTATCGAAAACCAAAACCAAATGATCACTCCTTTCCACTTTGCAACAGTCCGCTTCGGTTTGGACGGAACCTGGGTGGGCGCCAACAAGGGCGATTCACATTTCGCATTGACGGTAGCCCCTGGAGTACACCACCTGTGCGCAAGTTGGCAATCGGACCTAGAAACGTTGAAGAAGAATGTTAAGGCGACATCCTTTACCGCCGAAGCGGGCCAAGTCTACTATTTCGCGGGCGAGATCGTGGCCTCCCGCGACACCCTAATCTTCAATTTTTCGGAATTGAACGAGGATGAGGGCAAGTATCAAGTCAAGTCCTTAAAGCTCAGCACTTCAAAACCAATTGGGTGAGCTGCCGCGACAGCTCATCCATCAGGTGCAAAACCATTTCATCGACCCAGTCGCTTCGGTCCCTACGCGCAACGGACCGGGAAACGTGGAATATAACTCCCGCACGCTGTTGCCTTCGTGCCTGAGAGTCCGATTCACTACTTCGCCTGTTCCGGTCTCCAACATCCCCAACGTCTGTTGGCGAGCGTGCCAACCACATCCTATAATTCGCATCTCGGCCTCCTTCGGTCCGACGACTGTTGGGGTGAACACCGAACAGTTTACTTGGGCCGTAGCGAGGCCGACGTCGTTATGAGATCAATCAGGATCTACTGACCAGCGTTCTACGTATCGGCGCGAACATACCGTTCAGAGCCGTCTTTCGTTGCGCGGCGGGTCGTCCGATCACTCGGCGTGTGAGCCGCTGCGCCACTTCGCGGCATACGGCAGCACGAACAAGTACAGACCGGTGAAAAATTGTAAGGCGAGCGGGAGTACCGCCAAGAGGCCCAGCCAGGCCGTGTACTTCTGCTTTGCGACCGCAATGCCATTGACGATGACGGCCACCGTGAAGGCAACGGACAGCCAGCGGTGCGTCTGCCGAACCCATTTGTTCCAGTTCATTGGAACACCTCCATCAGTCAGTGAGTGTATGTCAACTCGTGCCATGGTAAGTCGTCAAACCGGGCAGGCAGCTCATAGTACCAATGTGACGGTTAATGCGTTTATCAGGGTGCGCCGGGTATTGAGCTTCGAAAAACGCAAAATTAGGATGCCGACTCTCTCCTGATGGAGGAAGACACCACGCTGGTTCGCGATAATCGCGAGCGAGCAGCCGGTCCTGCGTTGTCGAAGAACCCGCGCACGCTCTGGAGGAGTCGGACCGCGCCATACGATCGATGAGCCAGACGAACAAAGAAGAGCGATCTTCGGCGGAGCCTGGGGAGAAAAGGGCGCGGGCCAAGGAGAACATCGTTCCATCCAACACTCACTCGACACAGCGCGGGGAAGTCGAGTGTGCCAGGGATGGAGCGGTGTACCAGGAGCAACCCTGTTCATCACTCATCCAAGGTGAGAGCCGGATGCGGGAAAGCCGCTCGCACGGTTCTGTGCGGGGGCGATCAGCGATGGTCGTCCCTTCCGTGATACTTGGCCGCTGAGTGTGCCTTATACTTCCCGCGGCGACGCTCATCGTGTGCTACATCCGCAGTATGACTCGACTGCGGAACTCTGGGAGGTTGCTTCGTGAAGGCGATTGTACGCGCGCAATACGGGCCACCGGATGTACTGCAGTTCGCCGATGTGGAAAAACCCGTACCCAAGAACAATGAGGTCTTGATTAACGTTTGCGCCGCATCGGTTAATCCCGTTGACTTGTATTGTATGAGAGGTGCGCCATTGATTCGCTGGGCGAGCACACCAAAGCAAAAGATCCTTGGTTGTGACATCGCAGGCCGAGTCGAAGCAGCGGGCAGGGATGCAAGGCGGTTTCGGCCCGGTGACGAGGTGTTCGGCGTCACAGGTTTTCGAGGCGGAGGGTTCGCCGAGTTTGCGTGTGCAATGGAAGATAAGTTGGCGCTGAAGCCGATCAATATGTCGTTCGAGAACGCAGCGGTCGTACCCATCGCGGCAATCACCGCGCTTCAGGCTATCCGTGACGAGGGCCAGATTCAGCGCGGCCAGATGGTTCTGGTTGATGGCGCGTCGGGTGGTGTGGGCACGTTCGCGGTCCAGATTGCCAAGTCGTTTGGGGCTGAGGTCACGGCGGTTTGCAGCACGAGAAATTTGGAGACTGCGCGATCTATCGGCGCAGACCACGTTATAGACTACACGGTGGAGGACTTCACAAAAAACGGCACGCGATACGACCTGATTCTCGGTGCGAACGCTCATCATGCGATATTCGATTACCGGCGAGCGCTAAAGCACGGCGGAATTTGTGTCGTGGCCGGAGGTGGTGTGGCTCAGATGCTCCAAGCGCTGTTACTGGGACCATTGCTATCGCGAATTGGAAACAAGAAGATCCGTTCTTTTCTGGCGAAGATTAACCACAGAGATTTGGTTTGTCTGAAAGAGCTTCTTGAAACTGGGAAGGTCGTGCCGGTCATCGATCGATGCTACCCGCTAAGCGACACGGCTGACGCTCTCCGTTATCTTGAAGAACACCACGCTCGAGGGAAGGTCGTATTAGCCGTTAAAGAACGTTCGTTTACGTAACTCCTGAGAAGTCGCGATACCGGAGACGGGAAGTAACAGTTCATAAGTCCGATAACGGCGGCCGGCTCAGATTGTCGCCGGACGCAGCGCAACTCAAAGGCGCTATTCCTCACGCAGAGCCTGCATTGGGTCGACCTTCGCCGCGCGCGATGCCGGGACATAACACGCTAGCAACGCTGACAGCAGCAGCAGAGCCGCAACGCCGCCGAATGCCACAGGGTCCAGCGCGCCGACCCCGGTGAACAGGCTGTGCATCACGCGGCCGACAAAATAGGTGCCGGCCAAACCAACCAGCAAACCGATTCCGGCAAGTGTCATACCCTCGCGGATTATCAATCGCACGACGCGGTTTTGACCGGCGCCGAGGGCCATTCGCAATCCGATTTCGTGCGTTCGTTGCGCCACGGCAAAGGACATGACGCCGTAAATCCCCAGCGCAGCGAGCAGCAGGGCCACGCCCGCGAAACTTCCAAACAGAAAAGCACTAAAACGATCGCCAGCCATCGATTCATCCTTGATTTGATCCATGGTCTTCACCTCCGCGAGAGGCAGATTCGGATTCATGGATAGGACGATCTCTGAAATGCTTTTCGTCAAAGCGGCGGGATCGACGGAGGCGCGTACCGCCACGCTTGACCCCGGCCACGGGCTCTGCCAGAAGGGCACGTCAATTTCCGGGAATCCCTCTGCTCCCACGCCGCCGTTATGAACGTTGTGGTAGACCCCTACGATCTGCCACTCGATATAAGGTCCTAGCTTGGTCACGCCGGGAATCAACTGTTCGACGGCGATGCGCTGGGTCAACGGATTGACGCCGGCGAAATAGCGCTTCACGAATATTTCGTTCACCAGGGCGACGGGAGCTCCGCCGGCCAAATCCTGATCCGTGAACTCTCGTCCCTGGTCTAAGCGGATGCCGAACGTACGAAAATATTCTGGCGTGACCATGTTGAATCCGGCGCCGGGGCGCTTGGAAGGATCGTCCACTGTTTTCCCGACAATTTGAAAAGCCATGCCAAAGCCCGTGCCGCGAAGCGGCATGCCTGTGGAGGCGGACGCTGCCGAAACGCCTGGTAGAGCCTTAATTCTGTCGAGAAGCTGGCGATAGAAAGAATTAATCTCCGCTGCGGAAGTAAGCTGGTCGTGCGGAACCGGGAGGTCAAAGGTAAGCAGATGGTCGCTGCGAAAACCGAGATCCAGGTGCTCGACGTTCCACAAGCTGTGAATCGCCATTCCGCCGCCTGCGAGCAAGCTGAGCGCCAGCGCGAACTCGGCAACAACGAGAATGCGGCGCACCCCGTGCCGACCGCCACCGAGCGAGGTGCGGCCGCCCTCCTTCAGCACGTCGTTCAGATTCAGCCGCGACGACTGCCACGCCGGAGCGCAACCGAATAGCACGCCCGCCACCACAGTAACTGCCACAGTGAACAGAAGCACAGGCGGGTTCAGCCGGACGTCCGCTTCGTACGGCAGAGTGAAAGGCGGCATCATCATTAGAATTATTTTCAGCAGCACCCAGGCCAGCGCGGTGCCTAGAATTCCCCCCATGCCGGCCAAAACGAGGCTCTCGGCCAGGAACTGGCGAAATAGCTGCCAGCGACTGGCACCGACGGAAGCGCGCACCGCTACTTCCTTCCGGCGTTTGGTCGCTCGCGCGAGCAGTAAGTTCGCCACATTGGCGCAGGCGATGAGCAGCACAAATCCCACCGACCCCAGCAGAAGCCACAGGGCGCGGATCACGTCACGGTCCAAGAAGTCGTTCTTAAGAGGTTCGACGCTGGCGCTCCAGCCTTTGTCCGATTTCGGGTAAACCTCCGCGATGTGCTGCGTCACACTGTCCATGTCCGCATTTGCCTGCTCGATGGTAACTCCCTGCTTCAGGCGTCCCATGACGAGCAGCCAATGAAAATCGTGATTGATTTGCTCGGGTTTGAAGGCCAGCGGCACGGACAGCTTGTCTCGCCCGCGGTCGGAGACGCCGGGATTGTTAACGCCGACAATCGTGTAGGGCTCGCCGTTCATTGAGAGTGTCCGGCCGACAATCGCGCGGTCCCCGCCGAAACGATCCATCCACAATCGATAGGTGAGGACGGCCACATGGTCCTTGCCAACTTCGCCTTCCTCTGGAAGGAAATCACGTCCCAATAACATCGGCTGCCCCATCATCTCGGCAAAACCTGGCGTGACCATGGCCGCTTGCAATCGTTCCGGGCGGCTCGCAGTCCCCAGGTTCAGACTCTCTTCGCTCCAAGCTCCCAAGCCCTGAAAAACATTGCTCTCGCGCTTCCAATCCAGGTAGTCGCCAGCGGCAACGACGTTCCGATTGCCTTGGATTTTCGACCACACCATCACGAGTTGCTTGGGATGGGGATAAGGCATGGGTGCAAGCAGAGTGGCGTAGACGATGCTATAAATCGCGGTGTTCGCGCCAATTCCTAGCGCCAGCGCCAGGACGGCGACCGTGGCAAAACCGGGATTTTTGCGGAGCAGCCGGAAACCGAAGCGAAAGTCACGCCAGAGATTGTTCATGCCAGAGTCCTTAAGCTCCTGGAGCTGGAGCTACTTGGAATAGTCGAACCAAACGCTGCGCGTACTGCCGCCCCTGAACATAGAACGCTAGCGCGCGAGGAAATGTTCCGTCCCGCCGTCAACCGTTACAGGTTGTAACACATCGGGTTCGAATTTCCAACGGCCATCAGGTCGCCTTTCCGGCTCGACGACATGGCACCGTTGACGACGGCAGGCCAACTCCCGATTTGTCGCGCGGGCGCATCGCGTAGACGGTCACTTTGAGTTGTAGTTCGTGAGGCAATTCGTTGACAGACATCCGGCCTTGAAGTATTTTGATTTCACCCAGGGTTACCAAATGTGAAGACCTTGCGGCCATTGTGGTTGCTGCTACTATGCGGGCAGTTCTGGTCTGCTCAGCTAGCCTTCGATAAACCTTCCGTCGCATATGAATTCGCGAGCCGTCCTGTGACCGAGTGGGACACGGCATTGCGTGAACACAGAATGCCCGCCACCAAAAATCGTCCCGACGACGTCTTGTGGCAGCGTTCTAAGGACTTGTGTCCTTCCTTCTCGCTGGAAAGCGTATCTGGCGAGGAACTGTACTGGCTTGCAAAACTCTGCGGACCAGAGCCCGCGAAGGCCCTTCGGGCAGTGAATCGCTATCTGGAGGGAAGCGCACTCGAGCATGGACCGGACGCGCGCCTGGTTCTCGCCGTGCTGCAAATGCGGACCACCGGAAACTGGGAAGCGGCATGGGGAACGATCCAAACCATCTTGCAAGAGGATCCCGTCGAGCCGGTTGAGTCACAAATTGATGTGGCCATTGATGATGAAGCAGATGCCAATCCGAAAATAGCGCTTGCATGGTCGAAGGAACGGTTCTCAATTCTGTTTGATCGCAGTCAGACCGAGAAGTCTGGCATGTCACCGGCATCGTCTGGTTTCCTGCTGCACACAGGGGCCGATCTCGTGCACCGATACTATCTGGCCGGAGAGAACGAACAGGCGACAAAAGTTCTGGAAGAAATGAACGGCTTCGTGAAATCCCGTCCCGACGAAGCAAAAAGTTGGGGCGCTCAGGAGCTGTATTGGGCAAATCTGGAGATGCATCCCGCGCCTCCGGTTGCTGTGTTGAAGATGTTGGGCGGGAACTCTCCCTCCGGCCTGATTCAGCCGGGCCGAGTCGAGGTTATTTCGTTCTTCTTTTTGGGATGCACGCCTAGCAATCAGGAACTCTCTGTTTTGGACGCTCTTCAAGAGAAATACGGCAAGAAGAAACTTCTGGTTACAGCTGTCACCAGTTACAAAATAAATTCGAACATCACTCCTTCCGCTCCTTCCCATGTCGAAGCTTCTCTTCAGGAGGCACGCCTTGAGAAAGCACGCCATATCGGCGTTGTGATCACGTCAGATGAAGCGCTTGCAAGTTACGGCGTGAGGGGCTTCCCGGTGGTGGCCATCCTGGACAAGATGGGCAGGCTCCGTTATATGGGATACGTTTTGGATTTCGAAGACGATGATTCGGCAGGCCGGCTGATCGACGAACTAATCGAAGAGTAATTCGAACCGAAACCAGGTAGCATCCCGCGAAACAGGCTTGCCATTCTGGTATCTTGTTGCGCGATGAAAGGCGCACGAGCGAAGTCGCGGGAATGGACGTTGAAAGAACGAGCCTTCCTCGGATTTGCCGGCGCAGTGGTGATGGGCTTGGGTGTTATGACTTTGCTTCAAGGGAACTTGCACTATCAGAATTGGTGGCACGCCCCCGTATTTGCACCGTTTGCCATAGTCGTGGGGGCGCTATGCCTGTTTGTAGCAGCCAGAGGCTGGCGGTTCTAAGGGACGGCGCGCGCCGCTCCCCAAAAGGATTTAAGCCGTACGGTGGCCAAATCAGTTAGCGAGGGAAGGGAAGATGTCCTTACATTTTTCGCGCCGGAAGTTCCTTGATGGAGCGGGCGTGCTGGCGACTTCAGCGGTTCTTGCGCCGTCAACTTTACGTTTCGGCTCCGTTCGCGTGGGTGAACAAATGAAGCCTGAAGAACTCCGTGCCAAGCTTCGGGGAGTGATTGCATTTCCGATCACACCGTTCGAGCGGGATTTGTCCTTGGATATACCCGGACTTCGCAAAAATCTTCAGCTCCTCATGGAGAATCGCCCTGCTGCCATCGTCGCCGCAGGCGGCACAGGTGAAATGTATTCGCTCACTCCTGCGGAGCATCTAGAAGTGGTAAAAGCCACCGTAGAGGAAGTGCACGGCCGGATTCCGGTAATCGCAAGCGCCGGATTCAACTGGCCGATAGCTATAGAGTTCGCCCAGCAAGCGCAGCGGACGGGCGCGGATGCCATCCTGGCGTTGCCACCCTATTATCCAAACGCCGACGAACAGGGACTTGCGGAATATTACAAAGCAATCGGTCGGGCGACCCCGCTGGGAATGATGGTGTACAGCCGCGATTGGGTGAACCCTGAACCCGCGTGGGTGGAACGTCTGGCCGAGGAAATTCCCACGCTCGTCTGCTGGAAGGATGGCCAAGGTGACTTGCGCCGGTACGAGCGGATCATGAATCGCGTTGGAGACAGGCTCTATTGGATTGGCGGAGCTGGCGATGACTGTGTGCCAGGCTACTACAGCATCGGCATCCGGACGTACACCTCAAGCATTGCGACTGTGGCGCCAAAGCTTTCTCTAAAACTCCATGAGGTAGCTTCGGCGGGAGATTCCTCGGCGCTCATGCAGCTCATGAACACCTATGTGATCCCGCTCTACGAGCTGCGCGCTCGTCGCAAAGGGTACGAGGTTTCCGTCATGAAGGAGGCGATGAACTTGCTTGGAATGGCGGCAGGTCCAGCGCGCCCACCACTTCCAAACCTTCGCCCAGAAGAGGTTACTGAATTAAAGGTTATGTTGGAACGCTGGAAGCCGTTCCTCACGTCATAGCTGCAGTTGTATCCTTGCGAACAATCGTCCGTGAGTTACGTGCACAGGCCGGACGAAGCGAAGACGGGCGGGGCGAAGCTGATTTCATTCCCACGCAGAAGATCGTAATCGCTGGCACGGACGGCGATCGCGACGAAAGACTCAGGTGGAATTACCGCAACTTGTCGTATCCTTGCGGACCGAAAACTGCGGGTGCGGAAGGACCAGCAGCAATGAATCGGGAGGCTCAATGCTCACACGACGGAGATTTCTTGCCACGGCAGCCTGCGCTGTGGCTGTAGCGCGTCTCGACGCGCAGGGTCAAAGCAAGGTCCGCGTTACCCTCAGCATTCCCAGCGAATCGACTGGTCCTCATATGCCCATCGACTTCGTCGGCCTGTCGTATGAGGTGCAGCAACTCGTGGACCCGAGTTTCTTTTCGGCGCAGAACAGCAGATTGATTCGCGAGTTCAAAGCACTGTCGTCAACGGGGGTGCTGCGTCTTGGGGGCAACACCAGCGAGTTCGCTTACTGGAAACCTACGCCTGACTTTCCCGAACCAGAGCATCCTCCCGTGCGTGAGGTCGTAGGCGAGCCCAAGGCTCGTTACTACGCGGTGACGGTCGAGGCAGTCAGAAACCTGGCGGAGTTCCTCCGAGCCACAGGTTGGACTTGCGTGTACGGCATCGGGATGGGCACGAATACACCGGCACGCGCCGCCGAAGAGGCGGCTTTTGTGGCCGCGACGCTCGGCGATCGCCTGCAGTACCTCCAGATTGGAAACGAGGCGGATCTGTTCAGCCGTCACCTGCGCGATCCGAAGACATGGTCCGCCAAGGCGTACCTGGAAGAATGGCTCACACTAGCACGCGCGATCGCAGCGCGGGTGCCCGCAGCGAAGTTCGGGTTGCCTGATGTTGTTAGCAACGCGTCATGGTTGACTGCGATTGCCGATCAATGGACATCCATCGAAGCCCCGCCCCAGGTAACGACTCTGACTCATCATTATTACTTTGGCGGGCCGGCGACGAACCCCGAGGTCAACATTCCGAACCTGCTGAATCCGGCGACGATGCAAAAGGTGCAGAACACGGCGAATATCGCATCGGCCGCAGCCAGCAAGATGGGTGCGCGCGTACGCATGACCGAAGGCAACACTTGCTTTCGCGGAGGCAAGCCGGGTGTCTCCGACGTGTTCGCTGCTGCGCTTTGGTCGGCTGACTATTCGCTGCTGCTGGCCAGTAATGACTACTCCGGCGTCAATCTGCACGGTGGTACGGGCAAATCTGTGGCCAATTCGGTTGGTGGAGCTCTGCCCGGCGACGCGCTTCTGGAAGCGAACGGCGAAACTCCCGACGAGATTGCCGCGCATCCGCATCCGTTCTATACGCCGATTGCGACATTTGGCTCGGACTATCTGCTTGAGCCGGTTGCGTATGGGCTTAAGTTCGCAGGCTCGTTCAGCGGCGGAATACTGCTGAAGACCGACTTCTCGAAGAAGCTGCAGGATACCGGAGTCAATGCAACGGCGTATGCCGCGAAGCTGCCTGGCGGGCACACGTCCGTGATCTTTCTGAACAAGGACGCGGCGGCGGACCTTGAGGTGGAACTCGATTTCGGTCGCGACGCCAGTGGGGTGGTCGAAACCGAGACATTACACGCGCCGGCACTAGACAGCCGCGAAGCGCACATCACAACCTCCACGAAAACCGACTCGCTCAAGCAGGGCAAGTACTCCGTCACTGTCCCCCACGCAACAGGATTACGCCTGACGCTGAGTTGAGACGCCCTCACATTCCATTCATCTGTGGGCCTGCTTGAAGTCGAGGTAAGCGAGGTTCATGTTGCCACCGGTCAATATGTGTATGGTGAGAACGTTTTTCCCTTTGTTGAGCCGAACTTTGAAAAGTTGCGACGCCAGATTCCAGTGGTGCCACTGACGCCAAGCTACCGGGTCTGCAGGATCATTTGTCGAAGCGATTGCCAGGGGCCCCGTCGCGTCCTTTCCATTCACATCGACTGATATTGTGCCGCCGCGATTCGATGTGTAAAGGAAATCGGCCGCGTATGTTCCCGCGTGTGTTACATCTACAGTGATGTTGAACCACTCTCCGGGTTCGGTCCAGCCAACGTAAAGCAGGTCTGCCGGAGGCACGATCTTGTCGAAGGGGTTGTCGTCAATCGCATCTGGCTTGCGGAGAAACTTCGTGTAGGAAGTATCCACTCCTTCGTGGATGCGAAATTCGTTGAGGTAGGTCCCATCAGCCGGGTTCAACTCTCCGCTGCCGTGGTTTTTTGGATCGCTGTCATGATAGGCAACTCCTTCGCCGCCCAGATCGTAGTAAGCGCACAAAACCTTTCCCGGTATTTTCTGTGGACCGCCGCTATAGCGACTGTCGTGATAAGGCAGGCCTTTATATTGGCTCAAGAATGATTGGGAAAACGCAATCGCCGGTAGCATCGATGCCGCTACCAGGCACAAGGAAAACGCTCTCCGGCTCATCCTGCCTCCTTGCGTACCGGTAATCGGTCTGCAGTCGCGCAACTCCACCCAGCAGCGGCAGCCGCATCGACCGATCAACGATGTTCCGCACTTCAGGCTCAGACTTGGAAAAGTTCGATCCCCTGCGCTTTTCCGAGGTTGCGCGAGTACTTCTTGTCGGTCCCATTGTTCCAATGTTCGTGTACGCCCAGGCTGCGGCAGCGGACGCCGTCGCGCTCCGGATCATAGAAAGTCTTCGAAGGTGGGTCATTCGCCAAGGCAGATTCGCGCAGGTAATTATCGGCATTCGCAATATCCGGAAGATCGGGCCACTCCGAAGTGAGAAAATCGAAGCCCACGGAATCGATCGCGACGCCGTCCAGCGACATAAAAATGCTGTTCGGCCACGCATCGTTGAACGGCGCCATCTTCCACTTGCGATGAGGCGGACCATCTACGTTGTCGTTTCCATAGAGCCCATCGATAATAAAAAGCACGGTTTTCTCGCCGAGGTCTTTATGACCCAGATAATCCGTGAAAGCAGAGTAACTTGCCGAACCATCGCTGTTGTGATGGAAACCATCGTGCGCGTTCTTGCGCCAGTCGGGGTTGATACTCGTAGCGCCGAACAGATTCTTGGCGCAAAGTGTGACCCCTGAACTCACATGCGCTCTCAACACGGCAGCATCAATTAAGTAGGCGGCCTCAACCACCGTGGTATCGAGTCCGGTGGCGTTGTGGCTTTCAATGGAGAAAGGAATCGCGTTGGGTTTGAACTCCGCCTTTACTCGTCCATCCCCTCCTATATGGTCCACGAACGCGACGCCCGGAAATTCATGGTGAATCTTGTCGTAGAGATTCCCCGGGATGAACCGGCTGGAATCGAAGACGATGACAGATGCTTCCGGCACTCGTCCCGGGCCGGTCAACTGTCGCACGAGCGAGAAGATCAACTGCGGCGAGGAGTTCAGGCGTTCGATCGTGCCATGGTCCGTGGTGTTGTTCAGGTTCGCCTTGATCGCAATCTTCTCCCCAGCACTGTATCCGGCTTTGCCGCGCCCGTGCGTGCGATTGAAGTATTGAAAGATGGAGTTCCATGCCTTGGCGTCGCTTTTTTGATTGCTAAGACCGCAAATGGACCGGGAAACCATGCGGTCGATTACAGACTGGTCGTTGTGGGCATCGGTCCACCACGAACCTGTGCCATCCCAGGTGACAGCAGCCGGATCGTGCGCCCAGGTGACTCGGCCGGGGACGACGCCGCGGGGAACTCCTAACGGGGCAAGCGGCTCGAACAAGCTGGGCCGCAGGTAGGTGCTAGCTGCAAGAGCCAGGGTGAATTGTCGGCGCGTCATGTCCATTTTGATTTGCTCCTCTCGCACAAAATCCTATGGTTCTGTGGATCATTTTGCCCGCCAGCGCAGAAACTGCCGCAGCCCGACCCGATCGAGGCTAAGGTGCAGAGGACGCGGGGAAGCGGCCAGGCCGACTTCTGGAACGGGTGGGTCGCAAGCGGTGCGTTCGGGCTGGACCAGTCGATTGTCGCACAACGAACTGGGGCTCGATCGCGATCTCCCGTACGTACTCGCCGCGGTCTGCGATCCGGTCAAGCAGGGTGCTGGCCGCGATTTCCCCCATCTTTTTGAGCGGCTGCCGCACCGTCGTCAGCGTAGGACTGGTATACGTCGCGGCCTGAATGTCGTCGAACCCAATCACCGAGACATCCTTCGGCACCCGCAGACCCGCGTCCTGGAATACTCGAACAGCCGCAATCGCCGAATTATCGTTGTACGCAAAAAGCGCAGTGAATGGTCGACGGCGCCCCAGCAACTCCATAGCAAAGGGATAGCTATTTTCAGGCGTCAGCACGGCGCGGCCCTCGGGGTCGTCCATCTCCACAATCAGTTCGGGGCGAATACAAATGTCAAGTTCGCGGGCGACCCCGAGGATGCAATTCCATCGATCCTCCGCATCCGAGCTCGTCTCTGGCCCCTTCATGAACGCGATGTCCCGGTGGCCCAATTCGATCAGATGCTGCAGCGCGTCCAGCACCGCCGTCCGATGGTCAATGATGATGTTCGTGACTCCCTCGACTGTGCGGCGTCCGGCGACAGCCACAGCGGGCAGCGGCAAAGGCCGGGCGATCGAAGTATCGATTGTGATGAGCCCTTCGACTCCCCGCTCGAGCAGTAACCGCGAGTAGCATTCCAGCAGTTCGTTTTCGTGCCGGTGGACCATCGTGAGATAAAAGAAATCCTTCTCCCGAAGGTAGCGCTCGATCCCGCTGATGACGAGCGAACCGTAAGGGTCGCCGATTTCAGCCGCGATCACGCCGATCGTGTTGGTGCGTTTCACTCGCAGAGCGCGCGCGAGAAAATTCGGCTTGTAATCCAATTCGCGCGCCGCCGCAAAAATACGGTTCCTCGTATGTCCAGGGACGGAGCGGCATGCGGGAGAGTTATTCAGAACCGAGGAAACTGTTCCGGGAGTCAATCCAAGGTGTTTGGCGACAGCCTTTAAGGTTACGGGCGGATTGTGCTTGTTCCGATTAGCCATTTTCCTGCCGCGCTGCAGATTTCCATCCAAATTCCAAACCGCAGAAAAGAAAGGTTCGACTTCTACCCGCTTGCTGGCTGCAATAAATCACGGCCACGCTGCGCTGCGTCTGATTCCGCGGAGCTGACCATGGCGCGCCGGTGGTGCGGAGGCGCGGTGGAATCGCGCACGACAAACTCAGGTGCGATCGAAATTTCCGCAACGTGCTTCGCCTGTTTCTCGATTCGATCCAGCAGCGCACGGGCTGCGATCTCACCCATCTCTTGCAGGGGTTGTCTCACGGTGGTTAGCGGCGGACTGAGGTAGGCAGCGCTCTGAATATCATCGAAGCCTACCACCGACACATCTTCCGGCACACCTAGGCCCGCTTGCTGGAAAGCGCGGATGGAACCGATGGCGGAAATATCGTTGTAGGCAAAAAGGGCGGTAAATGGATGCTGGCTCGCGACCAATTGCTTGGCAGCCGGATAGCCGAGATTCGGCGTGGGATCCGTGCCCTCCAGTTGCAGGATTAGTTCGGGACGAATGCGAATGCGCAATTTCTCAGAGACCTCGCAGATGGCGTTCCAGCGCTCCTCGGAATCGGAGCTCGCCGGGGAACCCTTCATAAATGCGATTTTTTCGTGGCCCTGATCGACCAGATGGTTCAACGCCAACCAAGCGGCACGGCGATGATCCAGCACGATATTGGTTACGCGATTGATCCGGCGATGCCCGGCAATCGCCACGGTCGGAAGAGGCGGTTGGCCGTTCAAGGCAGTATCGACCGTGATGAAACCTTCGACGCCGCGTTGTTGCAGCATACTCTCGTAGGTCGCGAGCAGTTTCTTGTCGTGCCGGTGGGCCACGGTAAGGAAGAAAAAATCCCGCTTGCGAAGGTAACGTTCGATTCCGCCAATCACCAGAGAACTGTAGGCGTCGCCGATTTCTACGGCGATCACTCCGATCGTGTGGCTGCGCTTCACCTTCAGAGAGCGCGCGAAAAAATTCGGCTGGTAGTTCAATCGGCGCGCCGCGGCCAAAATGCGGTCTTTTGTTTTCTGAGGGACGGAACGCGCTGCGGGAGAATCGGTCAGCACATGCGAAACGGTGCTGGGCGTAAGGTTGACGCGTTCCGCTACGGCCTTCAGCGTCGCGGATGGCTTCCTGGCGCGATCCGCTTTTTTTGACCGAGGTTTCATTCTGGTAACGTCCTCGCGGGGCCGACGCCTGCACGGAAGGTCGCTTGATTCGCAGCCGTATCAGGGTGCGGATTGTATGCAGAGAGGCGGCGACAAATCAAGAAAATCCAGCTATCACGATTTTCTTTTTAGAATATCGATATTTTCTATTGACAAAGAATCGATTGTGGAGCTAAATCTCCCGCATCACGGGGTAGTGTAAAACTACTAGCCGTAAAACCCAGTAGAACAACGATGTTTCTCGCAGCCTGGGTTGGCAAGCGGTTGGGCAGTTTGCGGTACATATAAGTAGAATTTTGGTTAATTCGATTGCTCTTCGCCGCGGCTGCAGGCGCGACGCAAAGCGGCGGAGCGATCCGGCAGCGTGGTGGTGTATTCGGAAAAGGGTTCGTTGCTGCAACGAACGCTGCCAGGGTCGATCAGGACACTGACAACCGCTCGTTGGACATGGGCGCAACGTGGCTTTGCTGGGTGTAAAGCCGTTGCTGAGGGGATTGAGCAATTTTCTGGGTGGACGGTCAATTTCTGGGGTGGAGGGATGCAATGAATGGATTATTTCGCTTCGCGCTTGTGTTGTGCCTCGTGGTGGGTATGGCCAAACCGGTTCTTTCCCAGAGCCGAAACACCGGTGAGATTCGCGGCACGGTCGCCGATACTTCGGGAGCGGTGGTGGCAGGCGCCACAGTCACGCTCAGCAACATTGATACGGGCGAGACGAAGGACTTCATCACCAACCAGGACGGCATCTACGATACCGTTTCCACACCCGCCGGAAACTATAAGCTTACGTTCACGGCCACCGGCTTCAAAAAAGTTGTGCTTGGCCCGTTCACGCTGAATGTCGATGTAATTACTCAGAACGCCAGCCTGGAGGTTGGTGCCGTAACGGAAACGGTGGTAGTGACCGAGGCTGGAGTGCCTCTGCTCGACACTGAAACCAGCCACATGGGACACGTTTGGGAAGCGCAAACGATTGGTGTGCTCCCTCAAATAGGCTTCGGTATCACCGGCAACGATTGGGCGAACTTCAATATTCTGCTGCCCGGCGCCGCCGGCTCTCCTACCGCGCCCGGCTCAGAGGGCAGCGGATCTTATAATGCAGGGGATGCCGTCTCGATCAACGGAAACCTCCCGAATTATGCGAACTACCTGCAGGACGGAGGTGTAGTTCAATTGCCAGTGAGCAACAACGTGGACAACACGTTGTTCGAAGCCGTTTCGGAGGTTCAAGTCACGACCTCTTCGTTCTCGGCGGAATACGGCATCGGCGGCGCCGTATTCAACCAGATCACCAAGAGCGGAACCAACAGCATTCACGGGTCAGCTTACGAATATTGGCAGAATACCGTCCTGAACGCAGCCCCGTACTTTGGAATTCCGAACAAATCTGGCGGCATTACCCCACAGTCTGCGCCCTATTTGCGTTACGACGAGTATGGCGGCACCGTCGGCGGGCCAATCATTAAGAATAAGCTATTCTTTTTCTTCGTCGTCGATAAGATCTACAACAATAATGCGGCAAGTGCGACGTTAGGCACCACTCCAACGCTGGCCGAAATAGGCCAAGGCACCGCCCATCCGGGCGCATTCGATTTCAGCGCAGCCGGACTCCCCACCCTCTATGACCCCGCCAGCTGTGCAACGCCGGGTTGTACTCGAACCTCATTCGCGGCGGAAAACACCGGTGCGCTCGCTGGCGTAAACGCGATTCCAGCCAACCGCGTAGATCCGGTCGCACTGAAGATGCTGGGTTTCTACCCTGCGCCTAACGCGGGTGCGGCGGGGGCTCTCAGCAACAACTTCTCGACCCTTCTGCCAACTCCCAACCCGAATCTCAGGTTTTTTGGGCGTCTTGACTATGATCTTTCCCAGAAGAACCGCGTGAGTTTTTCGATCAGCCAGAAGAATAATCCCGGCGTCAACAAATACGGGCCTTTTCCATGCCCGCAAAACTGCTTTTCTGGCGACATCGACGGTTACAACGCGCAGATTACCGAAACCTGGACGATCAGCCCGTCAATGGTGAACGAATTCCGCATGGCCTATACCAAGCAAGGCAACTGGTTCGTTCCCCAGACCCTTGGGTTTAACAACGCCACCGCTCTGGGCCTGCAATATGCCAAGGCAGACGTTATCCCGCAGATAAACATCGGAGGCCCCGGCCTGTGTTGTTCGCAAGTGGCCCCCGGCACGAACGCCGTATACATTGAAAACCTTTACGATCCATCGGACACGTTGACCTTGGTCAAAGGCAAGCACATTCTGCACTTCGGTGTCGAGGTGTTGATGGGGCAAGGCAACACCACGCCCTGGGGGAACGTCACGGCGGGCAATTTCACCTTCACAGGTAACTACACCGCCCAAAACTTGGCCGCGGCGGGAACGACAGGAACCGGCCTGGCTGACTTCCTGCTTGGCGACGTGCAAAAGTGGAGTGCGACCAATCAAGGAGTGTCCTACGCCAGGTTAAAGAGCCCGCAACTCTATGTGCAAGATGACTACAAGCTGCGCCCGAATTTCACCCTAAACCTTGGCTTGCGCTACGTGGCTACAACTGGATTTACCGAGATTAACAATAGCCTGGGTGGGTTCGATCCGAATATCCCGCTGATCTGCAGCGTCGATCAAAACGGCACACCTTGCGGTTCCTTGAATGGCCAACTGGGCTCGCTGTGGTTTGCTCCCCAAGACAACCGAACCTCGTTGCAGAAGCCAATTTACGATATTTTCCTGCCTCGAGTCGGCTTTGCGTGGTCGGTGTTGAACGACACGGTCGTTCGCGGCGGCTTCGGGATGTACTCGTACAACTTTAGCCAAGACGATTACGGCAATGGAATAGGCTTTGGGGCCCTCAATACCAGTTCTGGCAATGCCTCGGATCCGAACCAGGGAACCGGTCCCACTCCATTGATCACTCTCTCTTCTTCAGCCACCGCGGCCGCTACCGTTCTCAATTACGTTACGGGATCGCCGAACGCGAAGAATGTCTCGCAATACCTCAACGTCACCTCGCCCTCCAATCAGACGTATGTGCCGTACAACGTTCCAGTGGGGCGAATCAATGAATGGCAGCTCAGCGTTGAACATCAGTTCGCAAACAACTTTCTGGCGTCGCTGGCCTACGTTGGCAGCCACGGAAGCAATCTGCAATTCAACACGGACGTTAACCAGATACTGAGCCCAACCGGCATTGCGGCGAGTGCGGCCGCGGGTAAGGCCATTCAGGCGGATCGTCCCTTTCCGGCATGGGGACAACTTAACGGATATAATTACAACGCCCTGTCAAATTACAACGCTCTGCAGGCCGCCGTCACCAAGCGTTATTCCAACGGCCTCCTGTTCAGCTTCAACTACGTCTGGTCCCATTTTCTCGATGACCAGGATTCCGGTGGATGGGGCAGCCGCGGCGGGACGCAGTATTGGCAAATCGGGAACAACCCCGGTGCTAACTATGGCAATTCGAATTTCGACATCCCCTCAGCTTTCAAGGGGTATGCATCCTACGAGCTGCCGTTCGGTAAAGGAAAGATGTATCTGAGCGATGCTAACGCGCTCGCGAACGCTGCGGTTGGCGGATGGCGGATAGCAGGAACGGTTGTCGCACAGAGCGGAACTCCATTCACGGTAGTAAACAATACGAACCTAAACTCGACAATTACGGGCTGCCAAGTCGGCGGCACGGCAACTGGCGGCGACGTCAACAACGGCTGCAACTGGTTTCCCAACGTTGTGGGCAATGTGCACGTCGCCAATCCAGGTCCCAATGAATGGTTCAACACCGCAGCTTTCGTCAATGCGTCTCCTGCGGGGGCATTCGCGTTCGGCAATGAGGGTAGGAACTCGCTGCGCGGGCCACGCCTGACAGTCTTTAACTTCTCCCTGGCTAAGAACTTTAGCTTCGGCGAACGCGTTCGCTTAGAACTGCGATCGGACTGGGTCAACATCTTTAACCATCCGAGCTTCAACACTCCGGGCCAATCTCTCGGAGGGGCTAATTTCGGGGAAATAAACAACGCTACTTTGGGCAACGGAGTTGCCGTAGCCCCTCGCAGCGGTCAACTTAGCGCGAAAGTGACGTTCTAACAGAGACAGCCACCCAACTAGAGGACGGCAGTCCCCCTGCCGTCCTCGTCTCTGCCTTAAGGGGACTGAGATTTTAGAATCCGCTTCGTTCGCCGTACAATCGGCACATGAGGACGCAAATCGTCGTTTTGTCTTGGGTCGTGCTCTTTGTTGCACTGCAGCCGTCTATCTCCCAATCGACTTCCAGCCGCCAGCAGCAGATCGAAGCTCACAGCCATCAGGCTGGGGAATACCTGCACGAGAACAGACCTGATCTGGCAGTCCCCGAATTCAGGGCTATTGTCGCTCTCGATCCGAACAATGTGGATGCGCACGGCAATCTGGGCGTGGTGCTGTTCTTTCAGGGTGCGTACACGGATGCGATTCCAGAACTCCGTGCCGCTTTGAAGTTGCGACCTTCCCTGTGGAAGATTCAGGCTCTTCTGGGTATTGCGGAGAAACGCACCGGGGACATCAGCGCGGGTCGCGACGACTTGGCGCAAGCCTTTCCAAGCGTGACCGACGAGAAGATTCGCATGGAGACTGGGATGGAGCTGATCGAAATCTACTCCGGCACGGGCGATCTGGATAAGGCCGCGGCGGTTGTGAGTGTACTTCGCAAGCTGGAACCAGAGGATGAGGGCCTTCTCTACACCGCATACCGGGTCTATTCGGATCTCGCCAACGAATCGCTGCTCAGCTTGACCGTGGTGGCCCCGAATTCCGCCCGAATGCATCAGGCTATGGCGCACGAACTGGCGAAGCAAGGGCACACTGCCGAAGCGATTGAGAACTACCGGGCCGCGCTCAAGATCGATCCGCAACTGCCCGGTCTCCATTTCGAGCTGGCCGAGATGCTGCGGACCGTCTCGACTCCCCAAGCGCACGAGGAAGCCGAAAGCGAGTACAAGGCAGCTTTAGAGGCGAATCCGTTCGATGAACAGTCTGAGATCAGGCTAGGCGATATCGCTGTTCAAAAAAACGATCTGAAGGAAGCCTACGAGCGTTACACGAAGGCCATTCAGTTGCAGCCGGGAGACCCCGAGGCAAATATCGGGCTTGCGAAGGTGTTGATGTCCATGGACCAGCCGCAAAAGGCCGAGCCGCTTCTGGTGCATGCCATCGCGCTCGATCCCACCAGTGCCGTCGCCCACTTCCGCCTCGGTACCGTCTATCGAGAGCTGGGGCGCGCCGAGGATGCCAAACACGAAATAGCCGAATACCAAAAGTATAAGGAGATGAAGGAAAAACTTCAGGAAATCTATAAAGAGATGCGTCTGGAGCGAACCACTGGCGAAACCGACGATGCAGATCCTAGAAGATAGTCTGGTCGCTCCTCAAGCGAAGGCCGTCGCGAGCTCCGCCCCGGGCGAATCATTCACGCGCCGGTCTGAACACGCGTCGAATTTCCAAGAATTAGCGCGGGGACGATCTCGATAATGAAGACAATTCTTGCGGCAGCGGCGCTATTGTCGACGGCTGTTCCGCTGCTCGGAACCTCGTACTATCCGGCCCGCCCAAACGATGCAAAGGCGGTTTATCTGTCGGCGGACAATTTCCCCGTAAAGGGGGACGGAATCGCGGATGATTCCGCTGTCTTGCAGCAGGCGATCAACAAGGTTCGCGAGACGACGAACCAGGGCATTCTGTTTGTTCCAGCCGGCCGCTATCGTCTGACCAAGACGATCTACATCTGGCCTGGAATCCGCTTGATCGGCTTTGGGGCTGCGCGCCCTACATTGGTGCTGACTGCAAGTACCCCAGGCTTTCAGCAGGGGCCCGCTTACATGATGTTCTTCGCGGGCGGTGGGCCGAGCCCGAATGCGTCTCCAGTGGATGCAAACCCTGGAACATTCTATTCCGCGATCAGCAATATCGACATTGAAATCCAAGAGGGAAATCCGGGCGCTGTGGGCGTACGCGCGCATTATGCGCAGCATTGCTTCCTGGCGCACATGGACTTTCACATCGGCTCAGGACTTGCCGGAATTCACGATGGCGGCAACGTCGCACAAGACGTCCATTTTTACGGGGGCGAGTACGGTATCTGGACTCGAAAGCCATCCCCGGGATGGCAATTTACCGTGATCGATGCCACGTTCGAAGGCCAGCGTGAAGCGGCGATCAGAGAGCGCGAGGCCGGCCTGACCCTGATCCGTCCACAATTCAGGGATGTGCCTACGGCGATCTCCATCGATGCGCAATTCTCCGACGAACTCTGGATAAAAGACGGACGCATGGAGAACATCACGGGGCCCGCGGTAATCGTCAGCAATGAGTACAGCGCCCGCACCGAAATCAATATGGAAAACGTCGTCTGCCGAAGCGTTCCTGTTTTTGTGTCGTATCGCGAGAGTGGAAAGGGCGTCGCTGGCCCGTCCGAGACATATCAGGTGAAGACCTTTTCTCACGGCCTTTATTATGAGGATATCGCAGCGATACCCGGTGTGCGCGACGTGTACGATTCCGCCGTCCTGAAGACTTTGCCGCAACCAGTCAAGTCCGACATTTTGGACCTGCCCCCAATGGAGACCTGGATTAATATTCGCGATCTGGGTGCGGTCGGCGATGGCATGGCGGATGATACCGACGCGTTCAAAAAAGCCATCGCCGAGCACCGCGCGATTTACGTGCCGTCCGGCCAGTACCGTGTCACCGACACGATCACGCTAAGGCCGGATACGATTCTTATCGGACTTCATCCGAGCGTGACACGCATATTGCTCGCGGATTCTACCCCCGCCTTTCAGGGCGTTGGCAGTCCCAGGCCGCTGCTGGAAACCCCCAAAGGCGGAACGAATATCGTAACCGGCATCGGCTTGTACACAAACGGAATCAATCCGCGAGCGGTGGCCGCGAAGTGGATGGCTGGCAGCGACTCGATGATGAACGACGTGCGATTCCTGGGAGGGCACGGCACGATTGATCCGAACGCAACCGCGGCGGAGGGCTCCAAAGTATGGAAGGAGATTTATAACAATACCCATACCGCCGATTCCGACCTGAATCGCCGCTGGGACGGACAGTATCCCAGCCTCTGGATCACCGGCGGCGGGACTTTCGTCGACATCTGGACGCCCAGCACATTTGCGCAAGCGGGCTTGTACATCTCGAACACTTCGAGCGAAGGTCGAGTTTACGAACTATCGAGCGAGCATCATGTCCGCAACGAAGTGATGCTGGACCACGCATCCAACTGGCAAATTTATGCGCTGCAGACGGAAGAGGAAAGGGGCGAGGGCGGATTCGCTTTGCCGCTCGATATCCGGGATTCCAGCAACATCAGTTTTGCGAACCTGCACATGTATCGGGTCGTGAGCAGCTATCAGCCGTTCCCGTACGCCGTGAAAATTACCAACTCGACGAATATACGTTTTCGCAACGTCCACTGCTACAGCGACAGCAAAGTGTCCTTCGACGATGCGCTGTACGATCAAACCTATAATACTGAAGTTCGCCAACGCGAATTCGCCTGGTTGACGGTTTCGGGCGCCGCGCCACAAGTCCTACCCACGCAGCCATCCGCTGTTCTCGCCGACGGCGCAAAGGTCGAGAAAGTCGCGGGCGGTTTCTTCAATATTTCCGGCGGAGCTGTTGACGGCTCCGGCAACGTCTATTTCGTGGACGCCAGATGGCAAACGATCTATCGCTGGGCCACCGCGACGCACCGACTGTCAAAGGTCCGTGATAATCCGTTGGATCCGGTGCAACTTTTCTTTGATAAGTCCGGCGACTTGATCGTGATTTCGTACGCCGGAAAGGGCACCGTGTATAGCTTTAAACCCGGCTCGCCCGACGATGACATTACGCTGCTGCCTGCCGTTCCGGCGCAGCCACGCCCGGGAATGATCCCGGTGCTGCCCGCAGGGTACTGGAGAAATGAGAACGATTTCCTCGAAAAGATTGCCGCCAAACCGCCTTACCAGTTCGTGTCTCCGGACGGAAGCACTTTCCTGCCCGCAGGAGAGGACTTCGTCAGCGGGCAACTGTACTACGGGACCAAGTTGAACGATTTGTTGCGAGCATTTGGCTTAGCACCCGCAGTCGAGGGCCAGCCCTACTACCTTACCAATGAATCCGGAGAGAAAACCTACGTCGGCATCGTGGGTGACAACGGCGCGATCTCGAACGTGCGGCTTTTCGCCGATCGCGGCGGAGAATGCGTAACGGTAGACGAAAAGGGCAACGTCTATATCGCCGCCGGGCAGGTGTTTGTGTACAACCCGGCAGGCGAGCTGATCGATACCATCGACGTTCCAGAGCGGCCCTCGCAGTTGTTGTTCGGCGGCAGCGATGGCCACACTCTGTTCATTCTCGCGCGGAGTTCTTTGTACGCCGTGCAATCGCGTTACCGAGGCCGCTGATAAGGGCGGATCCTAAATTTGCCAGGGCCAACAGAATCAACGAATTTCCACGCGAGGGCTGCGCTGTTTGCAGCCGTGGCTGTGCTGTTGATTACGCTTTCGGCTTTCTCTCCGTCGTCCCTGGGCCATCAATCTATATTTGGTCGGCCAGGTCGCAAATCAGCTGAGCCGTTTCCCGAGGTGAATCGTTTCGGCGAGTCGCCGTCTGGTTCGCCGGCAGATGCTCCGCTGCCTCAGCTGGCAGACATCACCGATTCGACGGGCATCAAATTCGATCACCTTTCCAGCCCCGAACAGAAATACATTGTGGAATCGATGAGCGGCGGCGTCGCCCTGATTGACTACGATCGCGACGGTTGGCCCGATATTTATTTCACCAATGCGCAGAGCGTGGACATGGCTCTGGGCGGCAAAAAAGCGCGCAGCGCGCTGTACCACAATAATCATGACGGCACCTTCACAGACGTCACGGATAAAGCTGGCGTCGGTTATCCCTGCTGGGCCATGGGCGCGGTCGTGGGCGACTACAACAACGACGGCTGGCCGGATTTGCTCGTGACCTGCTTCGGAGGGGTGGTGCTGTATCGCAACAATGGCGATGGAACATTCACGGACGTAACCAAGCAAGCCGGACTAGGTAACGATTCACAGTGGGCAACGGGAGCGGCCTTTGGCGATTACGATCGCGATGGTTGGGTTGACTTGTTCGTGTCGCATTATGTGGATTTTCACCTGGACGATCTTCCGGCGTTCGGCTCCCGCCAGACCTGCAAGTATCGCGGCATCGATGTGCAATGCGGCCCGCGTGGGCTCAAGACTTCCTCGTCGAACCTCTACCACAACAACGGCGACGGCACATTCACGGATGTGTCAAAGAAGACCGGAATTCGTGACTCTCCCAATGCTTTCGGATTAACGGCCGTTTGGTCGGATTTCGACGACGATGGACATCTGGATCTTTTCGTGGCTAACGATGCCGGGAGGAATTATCTCTTCCAGAACGACGTGAGCGGACACTTCAACGAGGTCGGATTTGCCGCAGGCGTGGCCGCCAGCCAAGACGGGGCGGAACAGGCCAACATGGGCGTTGCCCTGGGCGACTACCTGCACACCGGGCGTTTCTCCATCGCCATAACCCATTTCAGCGATGAGTATGCGGCATTATTCCGGAACGACGGGCGATTGAGTTTTACCGACGTTTCCTATACTTCGGGAATTGCCCCAAGCACCACTCCGTATGTTGGTTGGGGCGACGCATTCCTGGACTTTGACAACGCCGGCTGGCTCGATCTGTTCATGGTCAACGGACATGTTTACCCGCAAATGGATACTGCGGAAGCGGGACCGAAATACCGCGAGCCGGGACTGCTGTTCTATAACCAGCGCAACGGTACGTTTAAGGACATCAGCAAACTGGTCGGGCCGGCCGTTCAACTCCCAAGAGTCAGCCGCGGCGTGGCCGTCGGTGATCTGTTCAACGACGGCCGGATGGAGATTGTTATCGAAAATCTAAAAGGCGCCCCCACAATCCTCCAGCCGCAAGGCGGTCCTTCGAATCACTGGATTGGCTTCGAGCTAGCCGGTTCGAAAGGTAACCGTCTGGCCTTGAACGCCCGCGTAAAGGTGACCGCCCCAGATCTGGTGCAGACGTGTGCGGTGTTGAGCGGAGGAAGTTATCTCTCCCAGAACGATCTTCGAATTCACGTGGGCCTCGGCAGCAGCAAGCGTGTCGCTAAAGTGGAAATCTTTTGGCCGGCGGGAACCACCGAAGTGCTCACTGGCCTGACTGCCGACCACATTTACGATGTGAAAGAAGGCGAAGGCATTGTCGCGCACGAAAAAATCAGGCCACTGCTTCCGAAGAATTGATGTTGCTTCGGGCGCGTGTCACTCAGTGAATGTCATTTTTGCAGTCGCAACGAAGACTTTGGACACAAGGAGAAGGCCGTGAAAAACGAAACTTCACGCCGGGATTTTCTGGGAATTTCAGCGCTGGGACTGGCAGCAGCGGTCACATCGAAGGAGAAAGTCCTGCCTCCGGCGGCTGCGGCAACCGCGCCGGCAAATCAGGCACCGAAAGACGGCTCCGCCATTTCCATGTGGGTGACGTCAGGCGAAGAACGCTTCGCCCCTGCCCCGCGAGCCACCTGGAGTCCGGCATCGAGTGCGCCCGGTTCCGACCGGATCCAATTGAACCCCGACGTAAAGTTCCAGGAAATACTGGGATTCGGTGGCGCGTTTACCGACGCTACCTGTTACATGTTCAACCAGCTCGCGCCCCCGGCCCGAGAACAACTGTTCCATGAGATGTTCCATCCCTCGGAGATGAGTCTAAATGTTGGCCGTGTCTGCGTCGGATCCAGCGACTACTCCACAAAAGTTTACAGCTTCGATGACGGCGAGGCCGATCCCCAGTTGACCCGGTTTTCGATCGCGCACGACCGTGAATACATTCTTCCGATGCTGCGCCAGGCGCGACAGGTTAATCCTGAGATGTTCCTGTTTTCGTCTCCGTGGAGTCCTCCCGGATGGATGAAGTTCAACGGTTCAATGCTGGGTGGGTCCATGCGTCAGTATTACTTCGCTGTTTACGCGCAGTACTACCTCAAGTTTCTGCAGGCATACGCGGCCGAGGGCGTGCCGGTCGAAGCGCTCACGACCCAGAACGAAGTGGATACAGATCAGGACGGCAAAATGCCCGCGTGTAGCTGGCCTCAGGAGTACGAAATTAAGTTCGTTCGCGATCATCTGGGGCCGCTTCTGGAAAGCACCGGAACACCGACAAAGATCTGGATTTTGGACCACAATTACAATTTGTGGGGCCGCGTCATGGACTCACTGGAGGACGAGAAACTTCGCAAGTACACCAACGCAGTGGCCTGGCACGGGTACGTTGGCACTCCGGACATGATGAGCAGGGTCCGAGATGCCTTTCAGGACGTAGAAATGCATTGGACCGAAGGTGGGCCTGATTACAAAGATCCCGACTATCTGACGGACTGGTGGAAGTGGGGCCGCACGTTCAGTGGCATCCTGCGCAATTGGTGCCGCTCGATTACGTCGTGGAACCTGGCTCTGGACGAGCAGGGCCGGCCGAACATCGGACCCTTTCCCTGTGGCGGCGTGGTGACGATCAACTCGCAAACCAAGGAGATCACGCGCAGCGGACAGTACTGGGCGTTTGCACACTTTTCCCGCGTTGTGCGCCGGGGCGCTCGCCGCTTCGACTCCCAGAGCACGGCCGTTGACCTCTATCACGTAGCCCTTGAAAATCCCGACGGCCAACACGTGTTGGTAGTGAGCAATGCCGGCGCCGCGCGGACGGTCCGATTGCAGCTCGGAGATATGGCGGCTCTGATTCCGCTGAAGACCAAATCATTGACCACTTTAGCGTGGAAATAATTAAGAGCCGCCACTTGCATCGAGTCGGATCCGAAGCCCGGACCGCTGCGGATGTCCTGCGCGCCCGATATGAGTTTCTCGACACGCAGACCGACAGGGAAACACAAGCAGGCGAGTGCCCAGCACCCGATAAAACGCCGCGTCCGTTCGTGAGCGCAATCCGCCAGATACTAATCATCCGGCTTGCCAGCATCACGAAAAATCGGCTCCCGCATGGACGATATCAATCCAAACATCGCCACACATCCCGCTAGAGGCAGCAACAAACCGGCGCCGAGACTGCCGGTTCCCGTCGATATCAGTCCCACGAACCAGGGCATCGTCGCGCCGCCCATCGCCGCGAGCGCAAACATGATCGCCCCGATTTGCCTGGACCTCTGACCATAGGCTTTCACGAGCCACGCGATCAGGATTGGATAAATCCCCGCGAACCCCAATCCCGCGGCGCCAACGCACGTTGCGATGCTGGCAAACGTCGTTGCCCGCAATAGCAGACAGATCGAAGCGCCCGCCAGAATCAAGCCGCCCGCCAGCAGCGCACGTTCGCGCCAGCGAAACGGAACCAGCGCTACAAGGGCGCGTCCGCTGAGTATTCCCCCCCAGAAAAACAAGGGCGCCAGAGTCCACATGTCGCCAGAATCGGGATGCATTCGTTTCGTCAGTGAGGCGACCCAACCCGCAATCGAGTTCTCCGATCCGACGTACAGAAAAAACAGTGCCGCCAAACTCACCGAACTTCTCATGCTGATGTTCTCTCCGCGCCTCGCTGTGAACTGCTGGTGATCTCCGTCCGCTGCTCCGGGCTCTAGGTTCATCGACGCCAAGATCAGAGCCGTAAGCGCCGAGGCTGACGCGATTGTGTAGAGAAGGAATGGGATCGCCTCGCGCCGTTGCGCGAACATCACCACCGGGGACGACGCAACCGCACCGATTCCCCAAGCCAGATTCAGAATGCTGAGCGCCGCCACGCGGCGTGCTTTTGCCACTTCCGCCACCCACAAATTCGTGGCAGACAGAGCCTGTCCCAATCCACACCCGAACAGCGCGGCTGCGGCCAAGCCGGCGAGGTAGCTTCCAAGGGTCAAGCCCGCAACTCCCGCCGCAATCAGACTGAATCCACACACGAACGCGTATCGGTATCCCCGTCCGATCAGCGCACCGAGCGTAGAGACTCCCACCATCGACCCGCAAAACTGCGCGGTGAAAAAAAGCCCGGCTCGTTGATCGCTTAAGGACCAGCGGCCAATCAGTATCGGCAAAATCGGACCCATCAGCGTCGTTACGATACCCGCGACAACATACCCCGCGTGGAGCACAACGCGTGCCGCAGAAGCAATCGGAATCGCGACCGGCCGATCTTGGCTCGAACCCATGGCGAGACGCATTCTGCCGGAATGCTCCTGTGGCGGCAACTTTAGTAGTGGTCCATGAGAGCGTCGTGCAAATCCCACTCGCGCTTTTTCGTCGCTCGCTTCAGGCTCCATTGCCAGACGCGCCGCAGACTTCCCGTGGGGCGTTCCAGCGGTTTACGATGAACTGGTATGATGAACGGCGATGATTGATATCCAGGCGCCCGAACTGTTGAAATCCCTGCCCGAGAGCATCGGCGAGGTCATCAAGCGATGGGCCGAGCGCTCCCCCGACCGGCTAGCCCTAGTCGAAAACAACGGAAGTTGGACGTATCGCCAACTCGATGCCGTGGTAACCGCAACCGTCGCTTGGCTTCGCGACTCGGGTGTGCGCCCTGGCGATCGAGTCATGCTGGTGTGCGAGAACTGCCGCGCGTTCATTGCGATTTTCCTGGCCTTGACAGAGATGGATGGATGGCCGGTGCTCGCGAATGCGCGACTATCGGCGCGCGAGATTGATGATATTCGCGATCACTGCGGTGCCCGCCGCGTGATCTATATGACGAGCGTCTCACCGCATGCGACGCAGCATGCCAAGCGGCATGGCGCCGTGATCGGAGACGTAGCTGGGCTGGGCGCGATAGGCGTCGGTGCCCTGAATGAGCAGGTTGAGCCCGAGCCAATCGAGAAGAACAGCAGCAGCGCTGAGCGAGTGGCTGCGCTGATCTATACTTCGGGCACCACCGGGCTTCCGAAAGGCGTGGTACTGACGCACCGGAACCTGCTGTTCATAGCAGCGGTTTCGGCGCGAATCCGTTCGCTGACTCCCGAAGACCGTCTCTATGGTGTGCTGCCGATGTCCCACGCTGTGGGACTTTCCGTGGTTTTGCTCGGCACGCTGCTCAGTGGCGCAACGCTTTATTTGGCGCCACGTTTCGATCCAGTGGCGGCACTCGCGACACTGGAACGAGATCGGCTGTCAATCGTGCTCGGCGTGCCGGCGATGTTCGCCCTGTTGGCCGACTATGCAAAATCGAAGGGAATGTCCGGACCGTTGAAATTTCCTGCGCTTCGGATCATTTCTTCCTCCGGCGCACCGCTGCAAGCCGCCGTAAAATCGGCCGTCGAAAGTCTGTTCGGCATGACTCTCCACAACGGCTACGGTGTGACGGAATGCTCGCCCACGATTGCGCAGGCCAGAGTTGAGGAACCGCGAACGGATCTCTCGGTCGGCCGGATCTTGCCGGGAGTTGAAATCAAGCTGGTAGGAACGGATGGAAAACAGGTAGGCGACGGCGAAGTGGGCGAGTTGTCAGTGCGCGGGCCCAATGTTGCGGCGGGTTATTACCGCGCCCCGGAGGAAACGGCCGCTGCCATTGACCCCGATGGATGGTTCAATACCCGCGACCTTGCGCGATTGGAGGGTGGGCATCTGTTCATTGTGGGGCGCACCAAGGAATTGATCGTACGTTTCGGGATGAACGTCTATCCCGCTGAAGTCGAGGCAGTCTTGAATACTCATCCAGAAGTGGTGCGGTCCGCCGTGATTGGACGATCCGTCCAGGGAGTGGAAGGAGGCGAGGAAGTCATCGCTTTCGTTCAATTGTCGCCGGGTTCCTCTGCGACCGTTGCTGCAGTGGCGGATCACGCTGCGAGAAATCTCGCTCCTTACAAACGGCCATCCCATCTGGTTATCGTAGACGCCATGCCGCTCACGCCGACCGGAAAAGTCAGGAAGGAAGAGCTTACAAAGATGGCGGCGTCCAATCCGCCGTCGCGGTGACGTGGAATCCCGCGATCCGTCTGCGGAGCAATGGCCCTCGGCCAGCGGAAAGCGGTGGTACCGAGGATGCTTGATCCCTCGCCAGACTTCACGGGCCGGTGGAATATTTTCATCGATCACCAGGAGCGCAATACGTACGCCAAACGAGGAGCCCCCTCATTTGCGGGATTTTCACCAGGGCGCCCGAACAGCTTTGGACCGACGGATCGGATGGTTGCTGGTCAGCAACGAGTGTCCAAGAAATCCCGGGCCATCGTCTTTCGGATCCCTAGGGTATGTTCCGGTAGAAATTGCGTTCGCCGCAGTGGGCTGACACTTGCGGTCACTGGCTGGCTATAGCAGAATGCGCTGTACGGCGCAGATGGCCTAAGGTGCGCGCAATTCCTCTCCCGCCCCCGCGAACCGAGCGATAACTGCAGACGGCGCCGTCCTGCCGCGCGACCGATTGCAGGAACCGCGATCCGGCGGGCAGATAAGGCTACCTGCCTGCGCTACCGGGAGAAGGAGACCATGCCGATGTTTCTCGATTTTTATCACCTGCACCAGCAGCCGTTTGGCGTCACGCCCGACCCGGCGTTTCTGTACCCGAGCCGGACACACTGTGAGGCGCTCGACTCGCTCGCCGAGGGAATCCTAGAGGGACGAGGGTTTCTGGCGCTGATCGCGGAGCCGGGCATGGGCAAGACGACGCTCCTGTATCAAGTGCTCGAAGGGCTGCGCGGTACGGCGCGCGCCGCGTTCCTGTTCCAGACGCAGTGCAACGCCCGCGAATTCTTCCAATACCTTCTGAGCGAGCTGGGCGTCGATTCGACGGGCATGGGACTGGTGGCCATGCACAACAAATTGAATGAAATGTTGTTTGCGGAAATGCTGGCGGGCAAGCGATTTGTCCTGATCGTCGATGAGGCACAAAATCTCGACGATTCGGTGCTCGAAACCGTCCGGCTGCTTTCGAACTTCGAGACGTCGCACACCAAGCTACTGCAAATCGTTCTCGCCGGGCAATCCCAACTCGCGGAGAAACTCGCACAGAAGCGGCAGGCGCAACTGTTGCAGCGCATTGCGGTGGTGAAGCGTCTGGATGCTCTATCGCCGGAGGAAACGGCCGGTTACATCCGGCACCGGCTGAAAGTGGCGGGCCATTGCGGCGAAGCGCTATTCGAGCCGGAGGCCTTGACACTGATCGCCGAGCGAAGCGGCGGAATTCCGAGGAACATCAACAAGATCTGCTTCGACGCTTTACGGGAAGGACATGCCCAGGGGTGCCGCACGGTGTCGCGGGACATTGTCGAGAAGGCGAATCGTAATTTGGATGTCATGGCTGCTGCTCGTCTGACTCCGAAGCCGATGCCGGCGCCATCGCCTTCCCCTGCGGGCACCGATTCTGCGGAGGCAGCCGGCATTCCTGCGACAACCGAGCTTTCCTACGTGCCACTGGCGGAGTTTGGGGTGGCTAACTGGGTACTTTGGGTGGGTGCATTCGTTGTCGTGTTGCTTTCGGCGGCCCTGGTCCTGCCGCGCGGTCTGAGCTCGGATACCCTGAAGTACAACGCGGCCAAGGCGTCGCCCCAGGCAAGTGCCGGCCACGAAAGTCAGCTCTCACCGACACGGGAATTGGGACTAAAGATCAACCGCATCGCCATTGATCCCGGCCACGGGGGGTACGACACGGGCACGATCGGACCCCATGGACTGCTGGAGAAGAACCTTTGCCTCGATGTGGCGCTGCGGCTGGGCCAGCTGATCGAACACGACATTCCGGGTGCGGAAGTAATCTACACGCGCCAGGACGACAGGTACGTTCGGCTGGAAGACCGCGCGGCGATTGCCAACCGCGCCAACGCGGACCTGTTCATCTCGATTCACGCGAATTCCAGCGACAGCCGCGAAGCACGCGGCGTCGAAACGTACTCGCTGAGCCTGGCAGCTGCGCAGGAATCGACGGAACTGGCGGCGCGCGAAAACGCGCTCGCGCAATCTTCCTTCCACGATCTTGCGGAACTGATTAGGAAGATCGCACGCAACGAGATGGTCGCGGAATCCAGGCAGCTTGCCGTGGAGATCCAGGACGCGCTCTCGCAAAGCCTCCAGCTCGTGAGCCCGCGCGAGACGAACCGCGGCGTGAAGCAGGCACCCTTCATCGTCTTGACCGGCGCCAACATGCCTGCGGTGCTTTCCGAGATTGCTTTCGTCAACAATACCAGCGACGAGAATCTGCTGCTGGAGAGCGGTCCGCGCCAGCGCGTCGCCGAGGGCCTCTGCCGCGGCATTGCGGCCTTTCTCGATCGCTTGCACAGTCTGCCCGAAAAGAAGCAGCAGTTTGTCAGTGAAAACCGTCACATCACAGCACCGGGATTGCCAGCATCCACAGCCGCCATGGGGCACACTCCCCAGTAAATCACAGGAAGTCCGACGAGCTGAAGCAACCGAATCACCGATCGAATCTGCGCTTCACGGATGACGGTTGGCCCAATTCTGGAGCTTGAGGCCGGGGATGCCCTTGAACTCCCTCTCATGATTGGTTACAAGAATAAGCGCTGAGGATTTGGCGTGAGCAGCAATCCAGAGACTCCGCCCTGTGTCCCTGCTTGCTTGGTTGATCGAGCTCCTCCGACGATCGATCGCCCACGGCCGAGTGCTGTCGCTGCCGGTTCGTGCAGATTCCCTCTCGCTTCCGTGTTTTTATGAAGCTTTCGCAAATCGCATCGCCGTACCGATTCGCGGGACGACTCGTGCTCGCAACGATGCCGTACTTCGGTCAGCGGCCTGCGGCCGTTTCCGCCAAAGCCTTGACTTCGCTGAAAGCAAGAGAGTAGCTTCCAGGTGTGGGTTCCCGTAGCATCAAAGATGTCGAACCAATCGCAGAAGCAAAACGGGAGGAAAGAAAATGGGTGACAACGAACGAGTATCACTCTCCGTTAGCAAAGAAGCATGGCAAAACTTTACGGAGTATGTCGGCGCAAACTGTTTTTCGACGCAACTGCCTCCCGCCGTCAAGCATTTGATCGCGGAACTGGTTCTAATCGCCGCGCGAAGCAAAGACCAGGCAATGCGCGCCGGCGTGTAAAAGAAAAAAACAGAAGCGCTGGGCCAGCCGGACAGGGAAGGGCCCAAGTACTGCCGCGTCACTACAAAATCCGCAATTCGGTCCCCGAACTATATGTGGCGGAATGGTTCTTCGATGTTATCGCCGGAAGCTTTTTGAGCGTCTCGCTCGAGCGACTTGGTGACCAAGTCTTTTGAACCCAGGCCAACCGCAAGCGCCAGGGTAATCACAATCCCTCCAAACAGAATGCCGAAAGCAAGCTTCACAATGCCAGGGGCAATCCTCAGGTGCTCGAGGGCCATCGCCACGGTCAGCACAACCACCATCCATTTCACGCCCAGGCTTAGAAGACGCGCGTAGTGCAGGTTCAGGTTAACCGCGCCGATCAGCACGCTTCGTGCAAGAAAGCGAGCGACAACAGTGCCGACCAGCAAGACCAGCGCAGCGCCGAGCAGATTGGGAATATAGGCGACGACGCTTCGTGCGAGCTGGGATGTCCAGTCAGCGTCAACGCATGCAATGCCGATGAGAAATCCAGTAAGAATAACCAATATTGCGATCGCTCTCGATACCAGCAGTGTGGGGCTCTGCTTTGGCGACCACTCAGCCACCGAAGGAAATCCCCATTGGGCCAGGCGCTCGTCAAACCGCATGCTCGAGAGCAACGGCCGTACGATCGCCGCAAGAATACAACCCACGACGATTGAGATCAGCAACGCCACGACCAGCGCCGCCAGTCCCGGCACCAGGCTTGCGAACCTGGTCAGGAATCGCGAGGTGGACTCGGCGAGTTGTTGCCTGATTTGACTCCACATAAATACCTCCGTTACAGCTGCCACAGAACTAAGGATTGAACCGGTCCGGCCAGCGCCATCGGGACACAAGGTAAGTCTTGCCGGCTTCGTAGGCGACGGATAAGCGTTCCAGCCTCTCTTCCAACGCTGTTCTTCCAGCCGTTTCCACATCATGTGCATACGAGGAAACCCAAGCCAGGTACAACGGCGTCATCGACTTCAGCAGGTGATCGCGACTGATGGTTCGAAGGCGATGCGCGAGCGCAAAGTCATAGACAATGCGAACCCATAATTCGTCGGGCATGCGAAATTGTTCGGACGGCAAGCGCGCGAGCTTCCTGAGTTCGAACAGGGTGGAGGGCGGAAGCACCAACCCCCAAATTTCCTGAAGGTCCCGGACTCCCAGCTGAAACGATTCCATCATGCGGCTGATATCCACTGTCCCGGTGTCTTGCGATACCAGCAGAGGCTCACCGATCGTGGACACCGAGACGGAAGTTCGCATTCTTTGCCAGCATGCCGCGTTTCGTTCCATGTCCAGAAATATGGGGCTCAGGATCTGGGCCAGCAAGGAACTGATATTCATCCAATCCGTTGGCGGATAGCTGCGCGCGGGAAGATGCACCTCACAAACCTGCAGATTCTCGCAGAGAGCCGCAGGCGCAACGGAGGCGAGCGAATGCACAGGACTCCCTCCGACCCCGGCACCGCGCTCCGGTCCGAGCATCTTCTGGAACAGTCGTCGCGACAGCCCTAAGTCCGGCCCCATCGGATTGTTGATTCGTTTTCCGTACAAACAGCGCATCAGCGGAGAGATGATGCTGCTGTTTAGCAGCCCCGCGAATTTGCGGCGAGCGTAATGCGGCACGACAAGATCGAGATTCCTTTCAACGAGCGGCTGCGCCATCTCGCGAACCCATCCCGGCGTCGCAGTCTCAAGGCTGGAGGCGATGACGCAGCAGGCCCGGGCGCCGAACTTTTCACTGGCTGCAAATACCGATTGATAAGCGGCGGACGTGCCGGCAACTGGCATACCCGGAGTGGCCGACCCCAATAGCGACCAGGGAATCAGGTGACAGGAAGAAGCACCAGGTGTAGCTGCCTCTACATTGCTTTGACCGGGATTGGCAGCCCGATCATCCCGCAGCACCACAACCCGTGGAGATCCAGGAAGCGTTCCCAGGGCGTCGCATACAGCCGCGAGACCCACCTGATCGAGTTCCGCAAGAACGCCCACCACCAAGTCGGCGCTATCAACTTGCTCGATTTTTTCCTGTACTTGTACTTGCTCGGGAATGGGTTCGACTTCCACTTTTCAACCCTCTGGACCCGATTTTCAACAGCCGAGATCGGGCGTCTGTGCTTGATCGATTGTCAGGCCGCTCAAACGGATTGCGGCAGCCGTTCAGCGAAAATGATTCATAGTGAAAGCAACATAATTCCCAGTAGCGGGATGCGAACCCATGCGGGACGAGCGTTCAGTTCATAGCGTACTTCATAGAGCGCCTTGTCCAGGAGAAACAGATCCAGCAGCTTACGAAAATCAGAAGTATCCGCCGGCAGAAACTCCGCGCCTTGGGCGGTTTCGCGATAGGCACGCAAAAAGGCCGCGGCTGCCGACCGCTCCCAGAGCTGGGCCCACGGCTCCAGGCGCGTGAGATCCTCAGAATGGCGCGCGGAATAATTGTTCAGGCTGGCGTAAGCAGCATAACTGAACGATCGCAGCATGCCAGCGACATCCTTAAGAGGGCATTGTTTCGAGCGGCGATGCTCGAGCGGCCGGGCCGGTTCGCCTTCAAAATCCAGGATCACGAAATCCGTTTTGACCCGCAGGACTTGGCCTAAGTGGTAGTCTCCATGAATTCGAATTCGCTGGCTTCGAAAGCTGGCTGATTTTAGCGTCCCGAAGTAATCCAGAATACGACGGCGCCGACTGAGGACTGTGGCTGCAATTTCGATGACTTCGTCTGGCAAGAATGGCATGCGCTCCCTCAGCACGTCCAGGACGCGGGATGCATGCTCGTGGAGGTCGAATAGTAAGGTCTGGAAATTCTGGGACGTCAATGGTTCCGGCGCGAATGCCGGATCGTCCGACGGCGCAGCCAGCGCCAAGTGAAGCTCGGCGGTTCGCCGCCCGAGCGTCTCGGCGGCATCGAGATAGATACCCAGATGGTCTCGCGCCACTTGTGAGGCCGCTTGCTCGGAGAGCGCCAGCGGATCTGCCGGCTCGACGTTCGCGTTCTCTGGAAATGGCAGCGGTGCAGAGGTTTCAAAGTAGCGGTCCAGCTCTTCGATGGTCCATTTCCAGCCGTCGCCTTCATTGGCGACCAGGCCTTGCAGCATTGTCAGGATCGTAGCCTCGTCATCTTTCGCCCCCGGCTCGAGTTCGATCGAACCGGCGAAGGGAGGAATCCGATCGAAGGTTGTGTTCTCGGTGAGATGGCGCCCGATCTCGGCATCCGGATTCACTCCCGGCTCCAGGCGGCGGAACAGCTTCAATATGAAGCGGTCACCGTACACAATCGAAGTATTGCTTTGTTCTGCTGTGCTGCGCCGTACGGCCAACGGCGTCTCGGCCGATCCAAGAATCTCCGGAAAGACCTTGCCTGGCACACCCCGAATGATGGGCCCGTCGCTTGTGCGCAGCTCGCTTGCGTTTTCAATCAGCGAGAGCAACTCCAGGCATACGTTGTCGTCCTGCGCTCCATCGTGCAGCAGGCCGTCCAACTTTTCCGATAAGACCGAGGCAATGATTGCGTTTGGCGCGAGGCGCCGCAATTCGGTTGCGGCTGCTCCAAAGGTGATTGCCAGCGGCACCTGGTACACTTCGGGCTCCCCGGCTTCGAACTGGACCTCAACCAGCGCCAAGGCAGAATGTGGCTCCTTTATTGGCGCCCAGTTGATGATTCGCGTTGACTTGATCGCGCGGGCCTTTCCTGCGAACCAGCGCTGCTGCGGAAGATATTCGGGAAGGTTTACAGTCTCCAGACGTTTGCGGCCCATGCCTTCCAATATGCTTGACCATCCGGCGCTCACGTCGAGCGGAGCCTGTTCCGCCAGATCCACAGCAGTCTCGGCGGGCTCGTCTTTCCGCTGAAGTTCCAGCCACAGGAAACTGTAAGGAGCCAGCGTCAGGCGGTAAGGCTGCCGCTCGATGGAGGGAAACTCTACATATCCCAGCATCTCGATCGGAACCATGCCCTCCAGCTTTGACAAGTCCAGATCGACGGGCTGCGCGAACCGAGAAAGATTGGCGACGCAAAGAACCTGTTCCTCGCCATAAGTCCTGAGATAGGCCAGCACTTTGCGGTTCGTCGGGTTCAGGAACTCGATCTTGCCGCGGCCGAACACGCTGAAAAGTTTTCGCAGCGCGATCATGTTCCGCATCCAGCTCAGGAGCGAAGATGAATCGCCCTGCTGCGCTTCGACGTTGACCGCTTCATATCCCAAAACCGGATCCATGATCACCGGACTGTACAAGCGGGCCGGCGTGGCGGTGGAAAACCCGGCATTGCGGTCCGCGTTCCATTGCATCGGAGTGCGAACGCCATTGCGATCGCCAAGGTAAATGTTGTCTCCCATTCCGATTTCGTCGCCGTAGTAGATGATGGGCGTGCCGGGAAAGGAAAGCAGCAGGCTGTTGAGCAGTTCGATCCGCCTGCGATTATTGTCAACTAGCGGAGCCAGGCGGCGGCGGATGCCGAGGTTGATGCGCATGCGGGGATCTGCGCTATAGGCGATGTACATGTAGTCGCGCTCGTCCTTGGTGACCATCTCGAGCGTCAACTCATCGTGGTTTCGCAGGAAAAGACCCCACTGACAAGTTTCCGGGATGTCCGGGGTTTGCTGGATGATGTCGGTGATCGGCAACCGGTCTTCCTGTCGCAATGCCATGTAGATGCGCGGCATGAGCGGAAAATGGAACGCCATGTGACATTCGTCACCCTTGCCGAAGTAAGGGAGAACGTCGGTGGGCCACTGGTTGGCTTCGGCCAGCAGCACGCGGCTTGAATAATCGGCGTCAATCTCGCGCCGCAGCGTCTTGATCACCTCGTGGGTTTCCGGCAGATTCTCGCAACTGGTGCCGTCGCGCTCGACCAGATACGGAATGGCGTCCACGCGCAGGGCGTCAACCCCCATGTCCAGCCAGTAACACATCACCTTGAGCACTTCCGCGACAACTCTGGGGTTATCGTAGTTCAGGTCCGGCTGGTGCGAGAAAAAGCGGTGCCAGAAATATTGCTTGGCTACCGGATCCCAGGTCCAGTTGGACCTCTCGGTGTCCGAAAAAATGATTCGCGCGTCCTTGTACTTATCTTCCGTATCACTCCACACATAAAAGTCGCGCTCGGGAGACCCCGGCGGCGCCAGGCGCGCAGCTTGAAACCAGGGATGCTGATCGGAAGTGTGATTGACCACCAACTCGATCATTACCTGCAGGTCACGCTCGTGGGCTGCGGCAAGGACGGCTTGGAAATCCTCGATCGTCCCGTACATCGGATGGACGTTCAGATAGTCGGAGATGTCGTAGCCGTCGTCCTTGAGCGGAGACGGGAAGAAGGGCAACAGCCACAGGCAAGTGACGCCCAGACCCTGCAAATAATCCATTTTCTGAATCAGGCCGGGAAAATCACCGAGACCATCGCCGTTGCTGTCTTTGAAAGCGCGGACGTGCAGCTCGTAGATGATTGCGTCTTTGTACCAGAGCGGATCCGCTGCACTACCCGGCTTTTTTGCCATCTCGAATTTCCTCGCGTCTCACGTTAGGTTGGGAGGTTCCGGCCGGAAAACAACAATTCCCAGAGGAGGAAGTGTCATATTCAAGGAGAAAGGCCGGCCATGAATCGGAAGCGGAGCTGCCGGCAAGCCGCCGAAGTTGCCCTGGCCGGAGCCGCCATACGAGGCGGCGTCGCTGTTTAGGATTTCCTTCCAGTAGCCGTGCAACGGAACCCCTACGCGGTAATTCTGCCGGACGACGGGAGTGAAATTGCAAACGAAAAGCAGCTGGTCATTCGGATTTCGCCCGCGGCGAAGGAAGCTCAGGATGCTCCTTTGCGAATCCTTGCAGTCCACCCACTCGAAACCTGCGGGATCGAAATCCATCTCGTGCAGCAAAGACTGGCAGCGATACAGAGTGTTGAGATCGCGAACCCACTGCCTTAGTCCAGCATGAAACGGCTCCTTGAGCAGATGCCATTCAAGGCTTGCGTCGTGGTTCCACTCCGACCACTGGCCGAATTCGTTGCCCATAAATAGGAGCTTCTTTCCGGGATGACCGAACATGTAACCGTAGAGAAGCCGCAAATTCGCAAACTTCTGCCAATCGTCGCCCGGCATTTTGCGCAACATGGAACCCTTGCCGTAAACCACTTCATCGTGCGAGAAGGGCAGGATGAAATTTTCGGCGAAGGCGTAAACCAGGCTGAAAGTGATTTCGTTCTGATGGAAGTTGCGAAACACAGGATCCAGCGACATGTAATTCAGCGTGTCGTGCATCCAGCCCATATTCCACTTGAGGCCGAAGCCAAGCCCCCCGAGGTACGTAGGACGGGACACCTGCGGCCAGGACGTCGATTCTTCAGCGATCACCGTCACATCGGGAAAGGCGGCATAGACGTGCTCGTTGAGCGCCCTCAGAAAATGAATGGCGTCGATGTTTTCCTTTCCCCCGTAGCGGTTCGGGACCCACTGGCCTTCGCGACGGCCGTAGTCGAGATACAACATGGCAGCGACGGCATCGACGCGAAGACCGTCGAGGTGATACTTGTCCAGCCAGAATAGCGCGTTGGCGGTGAGAAAGTTCTGGACCTCGTTGCGGCCGTAGTTGAAAACGAAGGTGTGCCAGTCCGGTTGCTCTCCTTGCCGGGGATCGGAGTGCTCGTAAAGATGAGAGCCGTCGAAGTAACCGAGCGCGGCTTCATCCTTGGGAAAATGCGCCGGAACCCAATCCAGGATTACACCGATTTCCTGCTGATGAAGATAGTCCACGAGGTACATGAAATCGGAGGGCGTTCCGAACCTGCTGGTAGGAGCGAAGTACCCGGTCGTCTGGTATCCCCACGAACCGTCGAAGGGATGCTCCATAATCGGCAGTAACTCGATATGGGTGAAACCTGCGTCGTGGACGTAAGCAGCCAGAAGCGGCGCCAGCTCACGGTAGCTCAGCCAGCGGTTGCCTTCCTCCCGTACGCGCCTCCAGGAGCCCAGATGCACTTCGTAAATGGAAATCGGAGAGCCGAGGCCATTCTTTTTTGCGCGGCTCGCCATCCAGGAATCGTCATGCCAGGAGTAGCCCTCCAGATTCCACACACGAGAAGCTGTTTGCGGGCGAATCTCTGCGGCGAACCCGTAGGGATCCGCTTTGTCGACCTGGTAATCGCTGTAGCGCGATTCGATGTGATATTTGTAGAGGGCCCCTTGACCGATATCGGGTACGAAGCCTTCCCAAACGCCCGCCGGGCTCGGGTGCAAGCTGCTTGCTTGAGGATTCCAAGCGTTGAAGTCACCAATCACAGAAACCAGTTTCGCATTCGGCGCCCAGACGGCAAAGTGCACGCCGCGACGCCCATCCCGCTCCGTGAGGTGAGCGCCCAGCTTTTCGTAGGCGCGGTAATGAGTGCCTTCTCCAAGCAGGTACAGGTCGAATGCAGTGAGGGCCGATTGCACCATGCGCGCTCCCTTAATGCTTACTGCAATGTTGCGGTTCGATAGCCGCAGCTGCCGGGCCCGGAGGCCGTATGCGAAATCCTGCTGCGCCGAAACCTAACGGCGCACATGTAAAATATGCGCCGGAAGGCTCTCCGGCGTAAGCGCCACATAGTTCCGGGAACCATGCCACAAATACTCACCTTGACCGAGCAGGTCGTGAACCGGAAAAGTCTGGTCGGCGTCCAGCCCAAGCGAACGGAGATCGAGATCAACCCATCCCGTTTGCGCGCGGACGCAATCCAGATTGACGATGACGACAATTACGTCTGAAAGATCGTCGCTCGTTTTGCTGTAACAAATCAGGTCCGGATTATCCGTTTCGTGAAAACGGAGGCTGCGATTACCTTGCAGCGCGGAATGCTCTTTGCGGATCTGGTTGATCCGCGCAATAAAATCCCTCAAGCTTCCCGCAGAAAGCAGATCGCGGTGTTTGATTTCATATTTCTCGGAATTCAAGTACTCCTCGCTGCCAGGCTGAAACGGCGTGTTTTCACATAGCTCGAATGCCGGACCGTAGATTCCATAGCTCGCCCCCAGCGTTGCCGCCAGCAGGAGCCGGACCATAAACGCGGGTCGTTTGCCTACCTGAAGAAATCCCGGAAGAATGTCCGGTGTGTTGGGCCACAGGCTCGGGCGGAAATACTCCTGCAGTTCGGTCTCGACCAGCTCGCTGAAGTACTCGGTGATCTCCTGTTTCGTGTTGCGCCAGGTGAAATAAGTATAGGACTGGGAAAATCCCAGCTTGGAAAGCCGCTGCATGACTGCAGGCTTGGTAAATGCCTCCGCAAGGAAGAGCACTTCGGGATGGCGTTCCTTGATCTCAGCGATCGCCCACTCCCAGAACGGAAAAGGCTTGGTATGGGGATTGTCAACGCGAAAAATCAGCACTCCTTGATCGATCCAGTAATCGAAAACGCTCTTCAATTCCTCCCACAAGGCGAGCCACTCCGCGCTCTCAAAATCCAGCGGATAAATATCCTGATACTTCTTCGGCGGGTTCTCCGCATATTGTATGGTGCCGTCCGGACGCTTGCGGAACCATTCCGGATGCTCGCGCACATAGGGATGATCCGGCGCACATTGAAACGCAATATCGATCGCGACCTCCAGTCCCTGCTTTCCGGCCGCGGAGACGAAGTGCTTGAAATCTGCGAGCGTGCCGAGATCCGGATGAATCGACTTGTGGCCGCCCTCGGCGGATCCAATGGCCCAAGGACTGCCGGGATCGGTCGGCTGCGAGTTTGGCGAATTGTTCTTCCCTTTGCGAAATTCACGCCCGATTGGGTGAATTGGCGGAAGGTAAACCACATCGAAGCCCATGGATGCGATGTGAGGAAGCCATAGCTCGCAATCGCGAAATGTTCCGTGACGCCCGGCCTGGCGAGCGCAGGATCGCGGAAATACTTCGTACCAGGTGGAGAAACGCGCCGCTTCGCGGTCCACCATCGCCATCAACTGTTTCCCGTAGCGGCTGGCGAAGTGTTTCACCGGATAGCGTCGCACAAGTTCGAGCAGTCCTTCTTCCAGAGCAATGGCTGCGCCTTCCGGCTTGTCCTTGGCTTCCCGCAACCGGATGGCCCACTGGCGGAGGAGCCGCGCGTCCTCGCCCATTGCTTGCGCGGCCACTTCTGCAATCAAGTCAGTTCCCAAGAGCAACTCAACACGGACGTCCTGGCTGGCAGCCGCTCGTTTCAGCAGAGCAACGCGCCAGGTTTCGAAACGATCGATCCAGCCTTCCACCGTGTAGTAATACCGGCCAAGCTCCTCGGCGGAAAACTCGCTACGCCAGCGATCGTTGCCAAGCGGCAGCATCGGAGTTGTTTTGAGTTTCTTCTCGTCCTGCCAGTAAAGGATCTGACAGGCGATCTGGTCATGACCGTCAGCGAACACATCCGCTTCGACAACCACCCTTTCGCCAACGACTCGCTTGATCGGGAATCGCCCGCAATCGATTTCCGGCGAAACCCGCTCGATCACGACCCTTTTTCGTCCCTCGACTGGTTGTTCCGTCATTCGTCCTAAGCTCCTGGTCGCAGCGCCGGACTGGGATCCGCCCCAGAATCGGGCTCGTATGGCATACAGCGCAACTGATCCACTCTCTTGCTAAGCTAATTGATGCAACGACTGTTTTCAATCTGTCAGGTGCGGGCGTGAGTTGTTCGCCTGGATCGGCCCACCCCGCTCAGAACGGCAACCGGCAGATTCTTGAAAACATCCGCCAAGGACAAGGCCGGCGCTCGTTGCAGGTGGCTTCGCTCGACCGTCTCGCCGGTTAGCACGTTCAGCCAGGATTGCGGCGCATTCCCTGGAAGCGCGATGTGTGAACTGAGCCAAAACTTGTGGAGCCGAGTTAAATCAGGCGACGCCTTCGAGCGTGCCAGCCATCTGGGTACGACGGTCATGATCCAGGTATTCCCCCTGCGGCGCGCATAGGCAATCACGTTCGTCTCCCTCCCGCCGGTCGTTTTCATCGGCAGGAATTGGCCGTCGAGGAACACTCGAGGGTACTTGCGCCGAAGATTCAGGATCCTCCAAATGAGATAGAGCTTGATGCGCCCGTCGTGCCAATTTTGAACGAGCTCGCGGGCAAGACGCAACGGATCCTGCTTGCTGCGCTTTTCGATTTCGTCAAGCAAGGCAGCGCGATGTCTGAAATCGACGGGTCCGCGGTTATCCGGATCCACAAGACGGAAGTCCCAGAGGTCGCATCCCTGGTAGATATCCGGCACGCCCGGACTGGTCATCTTCACCAGGACTTGCGCCAGACCATTCAGCATCCCGTAGGCAGCGACTTTTTGTTGAAATTTCAGGAAATCATTTAGAAACAGATTGCCGCGGGCGGGCTCAACGAGCGCCTTGAGAAATCCGACTACCGCTCGCTCATGAGCGGTGTTGGGCCGGGTCCAGCGCGTGTGCACCATCGCTTCGCGAATTGCCTTGATGACGTAGGCTTCCAGGCGCACCCGGAATTGCGGCATCGCCTCTCGTTCCAAGGGCCAGGCGCCAAGCAGGGTTTGGTACAAAAAGTTTTCTTCGTTGCGGTCAGGAACTTCCTGAGACTCTACAACTCGTTTCGCTTTCTTGTTCCAGCGCGCCCAGCGCTTGAGGTGCATCTGCCATGCGCGAGGAATTTCCGACAGAACATTGATTCGGGCACGCACGTCTTCGCCACGCTTGGTGTCGTGCGTCGAAGTGCAATTCAAGCTATATCGCCAGTGGTGTTCGCGTTCCGTCGCAATTTGGTTGAAGTCGGAGGCGACGACGGCAGCAGGGCTTGGGTTTCCGCCTACTTCGTTGAGCGAAAGAAGCGGACAGTAGACATACAGAACGGTGTCTTCCAGGCCCTTGGCGACAATCGGACCCGTGAACTGCTGCCAGCGCATGACGAATGCCAGGCGCGCTTCCCGTTGCTCTGCAAACAGGTGCCCTGAATCCTTCAGAAGCAGCACATCGCGCACAAAATCCAGGCAAGGCGCATCGAGACGCGGGTTTCGACTTCGCGCGGCCTCAACGGCGCTCGCAATTTCACGTTTTGCTTCGGCGGGCACCTCCATGCTGCGAATATAGGTTCGATAAACGGCGAGACCTGCGGTCGTTTCGACCAGAGCTTGTGCAAGCTCCATTCGCGAAAGGTCCCGCGCGTAGCGGTCCCCTTGAGCCAAAACGCTCAGCTGACGGCCCAGGTATCTCATCTCGGCCGAGAGCAAAGTGGCCATGACCAGCTTTTTCTTCTGATACAACACGTCTTCGTAGCGAAGCTCGCGTCCCAGAAATCGGCGATAAATCTCTTCGATCTCCCGCGCACCTTGTGGATTGACAAACAGCCGGTTGATGGCGTTCAGAGATTCATAGCCCGTCGTTCCTTCGACGGGCCACTCCCTGGAAAGCTTTTCGTCTCCGGAAAGTATTTTTTCCACAATCACGTAGAAGCTGTTTCCCTGCTCCTGCGAGCTGCCGGCCCGTTCTTGCAGGCGCCGCAAATAGCCTAGCGGGTCGCGAAGACCGTCGATGTGATCAATGCGCAATCCGGTGACGACCTTTCTCTCCATCAACTGCAGGACCACAGCATGGATCGCTTCAAACACCACGGGATCCTCGACCCGTACGCCCACCAGATCCGTGATATTGAAAAAGCGCCGATAGTTGATTCCTTCGTTGACGTTCTGCCAATATGCCAGCACGTAATTCTGTTCCGACAGCAGGCGATCCAGGTTGCGAAAACTGGCAGCATGATTTCGCCTGCCGTTGAAAATTCCCAGATTGTCTCTCACAAATCGCTGCACCTCGCGGTTTGTGTCGAACAGCTGGCGCAGCCGCTCTTTGATCCCGGCAACCTGAAGGCGCCGCTCGCCGGCTGCATCCATAGTCAAAGAATCCCGCTCCGGCAGCGCGGCCAACGCAGCGACGATTCCCAGATACTCCTGAAAAGAGCTCGAATCCGAACCGAGCTTCTTTTCGAGTACGTGTTCTCGATGTTTCAGAATCCGGCGGTACGTTTTCGGAGCCAGGGGAAAAGACATGTCGTAATATTCAACCGAGAAAGTTCCGCGCCGAAAGACGACTTGGAGCTCGCGGTTGTTAAGAGCCTGCCCGTAGAAACTGCCGAGCACGGGCAGCAGGATTTTGTTATCGAGTGTGAGAGACGGCGGATGCCAATCGATATCGAAATAGGCTGCGTAAGCTGAGGCGGGACCATTTTCAAGGACGTCCGTCCACCAGGGATTTTCCGGACTTGCAGCCATGTGATTGGGAACAATATCCAGCAGTAGGCCCATACCCTTTTTTTGCAACAGCGACTGGAAGGCCTCAAACTGCTCTTCGTTGCCCAGCTCGCTGTCAATCCGCAACGGATCGGTGACGTCGTATCCGTGCTTGCTGCCGGAGCGGCTCCGCAACAGGGGAGACGCATAGATGTCCGTGATTCCGAGCCGGGAGAGATAGTCCAGCGCGGCCGACGCTCGGCGAAAGGTAAAGTCTCCGTTGAATTGAAGCCTGTAGCAGGCGAGGGGAATCCGAGAGGGCGCCATAGTATTTCTAGGCGAGCTTCAATCCGAATTTCGCGCTCGCGGTAGTGACCACGCTGTGGCATCCGCGCGCGACATGCACGCCGAATGTACGATTCAATACATCGCACTCCGCTTGCATGTATCGGCGCAAGTCATCATATGAGTGGATGGAATTCGGAAGGCGAGCGACGAATAGCTGCAGGTTTCGCTTCGTCGGTTGGCAGGCGCGCCCGTGATCGCAGACAGGCCGCATACCGTTCGATGAACAATCCTGATCGACCGCACTGACGGCGGGCCGAGCGAACCCCATGCGAACCCCGTTCGGGCTGGTAACTCATTATAGGTCAAGTCGCTACGAATTGTCCTCTGATCGCTCAGCAAATATTTAGCCCCGCCACACGGAGTCCTGCGTGCGCGGAATGACCGGCTCCTCCATGTATACTGAAAACGCTGCAAGCCATTCGGTCACGTGAGGAACGCAGAAACCTTGACTTCCCCGCGCAAGGAAAATCTTGGCGCCCAGCTTGTAGGTGAGAATGCGTGCAGCTTTCTCCTCTGGGCTCCGCGCGCGAACCGGGTTGACGTCTGCCTGGGCGATCCGCCAGAGCGCGCGATTGCTATGCAGGCTGTCGGCTGCGGGTATTTTCACACCGTTGCTGAAGGCGTCTCCCCCGGCGCTCTCTATCGCTATCACCTCAACAATGAAAAGGAACGACCCGATCCCGCATCGCGATACCAACCACGAGGCGTCCACGGGCCATCGCAAGTCACAGACAATCGTTTTCGCTGGAACGATTCCGGATGGCGAGGATTGCCACTTGAACGGTACGTCCTGTACGAGCTCCATGTGGGCACCTTCACACCGCAAGGAACCTTTGACGGCATCATTCCGCGGCTGGCGACGCTCAAGGATTTGGGCGTTACGGCAATCGAACTGATGCCGGTAGCTCAGTTTCCCGGGGAGCGCAACTGGGGTTACGACGGAGTTTACCCCTATGCGGTCCAAGCATCTTACGGAGGCCCGCTGGGGCTAAAAGCGTTGGTCAACGCCTGCCATGAACTCGAAATCGCGGTCGTGCTCGATGTGGTCTACAACCATCTTGGTCCAGAGGGTAATTACCTGGGTGATTTCGCTCCTTATTTCACGGACCTCTACAAAACGCCATGGGGACAGGCTGTCAATTTCGATGACGCAGACAGCGATGAGGTCCGCCGATATTTCATCGAAAATGCGCTGCAATGGGTCACGGACTTCCACATCGATGCACTTCGCCTCGACGCCGTCCACGCGATTGTGGATACCTCCGCGCGAACCTTCCTCGAAGAGCTTGGCGCAGCCGTTCATACCAGGGCCAAGGCGCTCGGCCGGGACGTCCATCTGATCCCGGAGAGCAATCGAAACGATGCGCGGATGGTCAGCGCGCCTGAGGCAGGCGGATGGGGATTCGACGCGGTGTGGAATGACGATTTTCACCATTCGCTCCACGTGCTCTTAACAGGAGAGCAGGATGGTTATTACCAGGACTTTTGCGGAATGGAAGATCTGGCGGCGAGCTATCGAGACGGGTTTTTGTACGCGGGGCAATACTCCAAGTTTCGCCACAAGCGTTATGGAAGTTCGTCTAAGCAGATCCCGGCGAAACGTTTCGTCGTCTACGCGCAGAACCACGATCAGATTGGGAATCGCCGTGCGGGTGACCGGCTGTCACAATCGCTGTCCTTCGGGCAATTGAAGCTGGCCGCAGGGATCGTGCTGCTTTCGCCATACATTCCTCTACTATTTATGGGTGAAGAGTACGGCGAACGGGCGCCCTTTGAGTACTTTGTCAGTCATGGAGATCCAGCGCTGGCTGAAGCAGTACGCCGAGGGCGGAAGGGCGAATTTGCAAGATTTGGCTGGACGGGAGATATTCCCGACCCTCAGAGTGAAGTAACTTTCCTAGGTTCGAAGCTGAACTGGGATTTACAAACCGTAGGGCAGCACCGCATCCTTTGGCATTTCTATCAGGAACTGCTTCGCATCCGACGTACGGTGCCGCCACTGGCAGAGCTGGACAAGAATGCCATGGAAGTCACATGCTTCGCCGACGGGAAAGTGCTGCTCGTCAGGCGGTGGAAGGGCTCCAGCCAGCTTCTAATGGTGTGTCACTTTTGTCGGGTCCCAACTGAACTCCTGCTACCGATTCCCCCCGGCCGCTGGCACAGGACGCTCGATTCGGCCGAGGAGCGATGGGGTGACAAAGGGTGCGAGACACCTGCGGTTATCGAGTCACGCGGCGAAGTCCGGTTTCGATTGAATCCGTGGGCCTTCCTGGTTTTCGCCAAAGCAGCGGAAATAAGCGAGTAGCTCTCGATCGCACTCGAGGCTGGCGGCAAGTTCGGTGTGCAAAGGTGCTGCCACCGTGGTCTCTGCTAGGGCCGGCCCGTGCAAAGAGTTTTACGATGCGTCGCTGGCCACGGGAATGGGTAGAAAACTGCAGTGCCGCACGGAACAGCGCAGGGTCACAACTCGGCATGCAACCAAAAGAAAAAAGGGCGCCTTGAGGTTTAGCCTCGCAGCGCCCATGGTCGCGGGGGTCAGATTGGAACTGACGACCTTCGGGTTATGAGCCGGAAAGGTCAACCCTAAAGCCCGTTGATGGTGTTGCCCTGATCCCCGACACCACGCCATTTTCTCCTATAAATACCCCGGTTTTGGCCAGTAGTTGGACACAGCGGTCGCGGCCCATTTTCCTTCCACGATTCGATGGGGTTTGCGAAGACCTGCATTGCGAGCTGCTATGAGCATGCGGAGAGGATACTACCGCATTCCAAACAACAATCCCGCGAATCGTATCGCGGGCCCCCTGTCAGACGCGGTGCTAGCCAAGTTCAAGGAGGGTTGGTCCAAGGCCCGAATCGCACGCGAGTTTCGGCTCAATCGTCGAACTGTGATTAGGATTTGCGCTTCCCTCAATCGACCGTCCGAACTACCGACGCCTAACCTAGAGTCTGCGAACTGGCTGCCCGCACCGACTGGGCCATTCATGATGTATTTGCGTCTGTACTGGCCCAAAGATGCCGCGTTAGACGGTCAATGGACTGCGCCGAAGGTTGATCGCGTCCAGTAACTGGCGTATTCGTTCGCGAATTCCACTGCGAAACAGCATCGCCAACTAAGGGAGCTTGGAATGATGAAATCCGCAAAATCTATCGCGACCGTTTTGTTCGCATTCGCCTGTGCCGCAGTTGCCGCTCGCGCGCAGACGACCCCACCGAAAATGAAGATGACGACGGAGATTCCGGCGTCGATTACCACGCCTGATTCCGTTGAAACTCGCATCGGTACGCTGAAGTTTTTCGATGGCTTTCCAGATGCATCCACCGTTGAGAAGGTCTACGACAATCTCGACTTTCTCCGTGGAATCGAAGCCTTTCTAAACGCGATGCCGGGCGCATCGACGGAAGCGCTGCACCAGGGCTTTATCAGCCAGGGCGCGAACAACAATCAGACCGTGCTCAACATGGAAGACCTGATGGACGCGAAGTCTCTGTTTCTGACGGCCAACACCGAGAGCATTTACAACATGATGTGGGTGGACACCAAGCCGGGCCCCGTCGTACTCGAAACGCCGCCAAGTGTTCTCGGCATAATCGACGATCACTGGTTCCATAGATTAAAAACCGCAGGGAACTGCTCGCTTTAGGGGGCAGAGGAATGCGGTTCTCCTCCTGTGCGATTTCCTGCATATCTCTAACTTCCGTGCTACGCTCGATGTGTGATTGACAATCGCTACAGAGTCAGCATCGCTGCCCTGTACTCGCTCCAGTATCACTTCGTCTGGTGTCCGAAGTACCGATTCAAAGTACTC
>Ga0308309_10000044_pt1 | contig 116755 bp, 91 predicted proteins | sample HubBroMetageWFT5_FD_192491 | JGI IMG/M metagenome (GOLD analysis project Ga0308309, IMG submission 192491) | Warmed and freeze-thawed soil microbial communities from the Hubbard Brook experimental Forest, New Hampshire - Hubbard Brook CCASE Soil... | ecosystem: Environmental > Terrestrial >...
TCAACCCCCGTCTCGATGCCGCAAACCGTCGCGAGCAGGCGGCGCGCCTGCGTGAAGAACTGGCTCAACTCGAGAGTCTAGACCAATCCTCCGCTAATATCCCCCCGCCCGCACCTTAAGATCCTTCTCGTAGCACGACCCGTACGCAAGTGACGGCTCAAAGTCTGGCGCACTGGCACAACTGCCCCAGGGAGCGTTCGATGATCCAATTCGACTTCGCTGCATAGTCGCCAAATCGGATATGGATTCTCGAATGGCGATATCAGGGCAATGCGCTCATCGAACTTAGGTTAGCAGCCGATCTGCCGATGAGTCCTCACAAACGCGACTTTGTTTACCAATCCAATCCCACATGCCTGATTAATCGTGCCAGACACGAGGAAGACGAACTGCATGCGGCACGGGGAAACCGAGAACGCACGCGCTCCGTGTATATCGCCTGCGCTCTCGACTCTGTTGTGGTGCTAAGTCCCGAATGCCTTCTCGTTTCACCGATCCCGAAGTGGAAGACTACGCTCTGGGGGCGATTTTTCACACCCCACGGGGAACCGCCTGGCTCGCTCCAACCGTCCGGTGCCTGTTTATCCTGTGTTTAGCTTGGGTGTGACACAGTTCTCGCCAGGGGCTGGGCTGCTCCCGTTAAACTTTGGAGGAATTCATGTCGAGGAAAACCGCTGGCGCTTTTTTCGCGTTGTTCCTATGTTCCCTGCTGACGACTGCCTATCTCCGCGCCTCTGCCCAATCGGGCGGCGCCTCCGGCTATCATCTGATCAAGAAAGTGAAACTGGGCGGGGCGGGCGGCTGGGACTATTTGGAAGTGGATGCGGCGACGCATCGCTTGTTCATTTCTCGCGGCAGCCACGTCATCGTGGTGGATGCCGAGCAAGGCAAAATCGTCGGAGACATTCCGGATACGCAGGGAGTCCACGGCATCGCGCTCGCCGATGAATTCAACAAAGGTTTCACTACGAACGGCCGCACGTCCGATTCTACGATCTTCGATCTCACCTCACTCAAAATCACCGGCAACACCAAGACAGACAAGGATACCGATGCGGTCATCTACGATCCTTTCTCCAAACGAGTCTTCACTTTTAACGGCGATGCCAATACCGCCTCGGCGATTGACGCGGCTTCCGGAACACTGGTCGGGACGTTTCCCCTCGGCGGCGGGCCGGAGTTCGGCGCCAGCGACGGCAAGGGCAAAATGTTCGTGAATCTGGAGGACAAGAGCGCCCTGGTTAAATTCGACGCCAAGACGCTTCAGATCGAGAATACCTGGCCGCTGGCGCCGTGCGAATCTCCCTCAGGCCTAGCGATTGACGCTGCACACGAAATCCTGGTGGTGGGCTGCCACAACAAGCTCATGACCTTCGTGGATGGCAACTCCGGCAAGGTCCTCGGCACCGTTCCCATCGGCCAGGGCGTGGATGCAAACCGCTTCGACCCCGTTGCCGGTTATGCGTTCGCGTCCTGCGGCGATGGGACGATTACCATCGCGCACGAAGATTCGCCCACAAAATTTTCACTGGTGGAAATGATCCAGACCCAGCGCGGCGCGCGCACGATGGCGCTGGACTACGCTACCCACACCGTTTATACGGTCACTGCGGAATTCGGCGAAACCCCAGCCGCCACGCCGGAACATCCGCGCCCGCGCCCGGCGATTATTCCGGACACATTCACGCTGCTGGTGTACGGCAAGTGATCAGCGGTGAGTCGCGTAACAAATACGAAGCGTCGAAGTGAGCGCAGCAGGTTAGAACGCACTTCCGGCCTGACGAGGGTCAGGGTTCAATGTGGCTGGCGAATTCGCCGGGGCGGATCTCGGCCCGGCGGACGTTTTCGCGCGCGTTCATCGTGGATTTATCTGGCAATCACTATTCTTGCGGGAGCGGTCGGGGTTTGCCGTTGTGCGGTCCCATCGCGATAAATTTATGAAGAAAGCTTCCAAACTGCGATACCTCGCCGGAATGCTGGCGCTTTCCTGCGCGTTTGCGACGCCTCTGCGCGCGGCGCAAATAACTGCAAATTCGTCCGGCAAGTCTTTGCGCCTGAAGACGCAGCAGGCAACGGCTGCGCCCGATGCGACGGTTCCTCTGACGCTCGATGAAGCACTGGTGCGCGCGCGGCAGAACAGCCCGCAATTTCAGGCCGCGCTGGGCGAGGCGCAGATCGCTCACGAAGACAGCAAACAGGCCAAGGACGCGCTGCTGCCATCCGTTGCATACAACAACCAGGTACTCTACACCCAAGGGAACGGCACGGGCGGGGTGCGCTATATCGCCAACAACGCCGTGCACGAGTACATCAGTCAGGGAAACGTCCATGAGGCGCTGGATGTGGCCGGAATCTACGCAGTGCGCCGCGCTTCGGCTGCCGCGGCAGTGGCGCGCGCCCGCGCCGAAATTGCCTCACGCGGCCTGGTGGTTACCGTGGTGCAGAATTATTTCGCCGCGCTGGCCGCGCAACGCAAGGCCGATCTGGCGCAGAAGGCCGCGGACGAGGGCGACACGTTCTTGCAGCTGACGAAAAATCTCGAAGGTGGTGGCGAAGTGGCGCATGCGGACGTGATCAAGGCGGAATTGCAAGCGCAGGAGCGCCGGCGCCAGCTTCAGGAGGCGCGACTGACTTTGCTGAACGCGCGGCTGGATCTAGCGGTGCTGCTTTTTCCGGATTTTAGCGATCGCTTCGAATTGACGGACGATCTGCATGCCAGCATTCCGCTGCCGACGCTTGACGAAGTTCAGGTGCAAGCGAACCGCGAAAACCCGGAGGTTCGTGGCGCGATTGCCGCGGTACAGCAAGCGAAAGACAACGTCGGAGTCGAACGCGCGGCGTACCTGCCGACTCTCGGCCTGGATTACTTTTATGGAATTGACGCGTCGCGCTTTGCGACCAACAGCATTTTCATGGACCAGCCGATTCCCAATCTTGGTTCGTCGGCATCCGCCACTCTGAACATCCCCATTTGGAATTGGGGCGCGACGCAGAGCCGCGTGAAGCAGGCGCAAATCCGCCAGGCGCAGTCGGCACGGGAGCTGTCCTTTGCGCAGCGCAAGCTGCTGGCCGAAATTCAATCGCTCTACAATGAAGCGGACACCGCGCTCAACGAATTATCCGGGCTGAGCCGGTCCGCGGAACTCGCCGCGGAAAGTTTGCGGCTCACTACGCTGCGCTACAAGGGCGGTGAAGCCACGGTGCTCGAGGTCGTTGACGCGCAGACCACGTCCGCGCAGGCTGCCAACAGCTATGAGGATGGGGCGGTGCGCTACCGCGTGGCGCTGGCAAACCTTCAGACCCTCACGGGAGTCATGTCCACTCGATGACATTCCATACAAGACATACAGGCGCTGCGTATCAGCGCCATGTGCTTCTCGGCGCAGGGTTGGTGGCGATTCTGTGCGCGGCCGGTTGTGGTTCGTCCGGCAAAGAGAAAGCGCCGGTCGTCAACGTGGAAGCAACACCCGCCCGGCGCGCTCCGATTTCGGAAATAATTTCGGCGGAAGCGCTGGTGTTCCCCTTGCAGCAGGCGATCATCACCCCGAAAATCACTTCGACGATCAAGACATTCGAAGTACAGCGCGGCTCCCGCGTGCGCAAAGGGCAATTGCTGGCGGTGCTGGAAAATGCCGATCTTTCCGCCGCGTCTGAGCAGAGCAAAGGCGAATTCGAGCAGGCCCAGGCGGGCTACATCGCGACGACTGGAGCGAGCCTTCCCGAACAAATACAGAAAGCAGAGCTGGACGCAGCAGCGGCGAAGGCCGCCTTCAACGCACAACAGACCGTGTATGACAGCCGCAAGGCATTGTTTGACCAAGGCGCATTGCCGCGGCGCGACTTGGACTCCGCGGAAGTGGGGCTGGCGCAAGCACGCAGCCAATATCAGCAGGCGGCAAAACAGTTAGATGATCTGCAAAAAATCGGACAGGAGCAGGCGCTGAAATCCGCCACCGGCCAGCTTTCGGCCGCGAAGGGTAAATATCTCGGCGCGCAGGCGCAACTGAGCTACTCCGAAATCCGCAGCCCGATTGACGGCGTAGTCACGGACCGCCCGTTATTTCCCGGCGAGCTGGCGACAGCGAATCAGCCGCTTCTCACAGTGATGGATACTTCGAAGCTGATTGCCAAAGCGCATATCGCGGCTGCTGAGGCGTCGCGACTTAAAGCGGGCGACCCGGCACAAATTCAATTGCCGGGCGACGAAAATTCTATCGCAGCGCAGGTTGCGCTCGTCAGTCCCGCGCTCGATCCGGGCAGCACCACCATCGAAGTTTGGGTGGAAGCGGCGAAACCGGATCCCCGCATCCGGCCGGGTATGACTGTGACGATCGCCATGACCGCGCAAACCGTGAACGACGCGATCGTAGTGCCCGCTGGGGCCTTGCTGAAGAACGCCGAAGATGTACCCTACGTGCTCGTCGCCGGCTCGGATGGCATCGCGCATGCCCACACGGTGGAGGTAGGCATACGCGCCGCCGATGCGGTCCAGATCCTCTCCGGCGTGAGTTTCGGCGATGCCGTGATCACTTCCGGCGGATATGGCCTGCCGGACGGCACAGCCATCAAGACCGCCGTCGCCAAAGCGCCCCAAGCCAGCACGGAGCAGGATTAGCCGGGATGCCCGCTACTCTTCGTCCGGGGGGTTCCAGCGAGGAAGCGGCGGCCGCAGAAGGGCCGTGGTTCCAGCGGTTATCGCGGCCCATTCTGTTCTTGGTAGCCAGTCTTGCGTTGGTCGGCGCGTACCTGGCATTCACCGTTCCCGTCTCGGTGTTTCCGCAGACGGATTTTCCGCGGATCGTGATCGGCATTGATAATGGCGTAACGCCGATCGATCAGATGCTGGTGACGATCACGCGCCCGATCGAAGAAGCGGTGAACGCAGTGCCCGGGCTGCAACGCGTCGTCTCCACGACGAGCCGCGGTTCTGCTGATGTGGATCTTTTTTTCGATTGGAACAGCGACATGGTGTTGACGTTGCAGCGCGTTGACGCCGTGGTCGCACGGCTGCAGGCAGAGCTGCCGCCATCCGCGCGCGTTGAAACGCATCGCCTGACCTTTGCAACCTTTCCAATCCTCGGCTACAGCTTGACGTCCGATCAGCTTCCACAAGACAAGCTGTGGGAAATCGCCACCTATGACATCAAGCCGCGCATCAATCGTCTGGACGGCGTGGCTTCGGTATTGATTCAGGGCGGTCGCGTTCCGGAATTTCAGGTAACGCCGGACCCCGCGCGTTTGCTGGCCAGCAATATCACGGTCACCGATATCCTCGAGGCCATTCGTCGCAGCAACCTGATCGATTCGCCGGGTCTGTTGGATCATGATCACCAGCTCGTGTTGGGCTTGATTAGCGGCCAGGTGCACACGCCCGAGCAAATCGGGAAAATCGTAGTGAAAACATCGGCGGCCGGAGTCCCCATTCGCGTCGGGGATATTTCCGTTGTAGCTCCGTCCGTCGCTCCCGTTTACACCGTCGTCACCGCCAACGGAAAGCCCGCTGTCCTTTTGAGCATCAATCGCCAGCCGGACAGCAATACGCTCTCGGTTGCTGACGAAGTGCACGCCAAGATTGCCGAGCTGCAACCCACCTTGCCGCCGGACGTGCATCTGGAGCCGTTCTACGATCAGTCCATCATCGTTCATGATTCCATCTCCAGCGTGCGCGATGCTGTGCTGCTCGGTTTGTTGCTTTCGTCCGCGATATTGGTGCTCTTTCTTCGCGATTGGGGCACGTCTCTGGTCGCTGGTCTGGTGATTCCCGCGACCCTGCTGCTCACCTGCATCGTTCTGAAAATTACCGGCCAGAGTTTCAATCTCATGACCTTGGGAGGACTGGCGGCGGCAGTGGGTCTGGTGATTGACGACGCCATCGTGATTCTGGAAAACATTGTGCTGCATCGCGATGCCGGCGAGCACCGCCTGCAATCCATCCGGCACGCCCTGCGCGAGATGACCATTCCGCTGGTGGGTTCCACCATCACGCCCATCGTGGTGTTCTTGCCGCTGATTGCGGTGACCGGAGTGACCGGCAGCTTCTTTCGCGCTCTGGCGATCACCATGACCGTTGCGCTGTTCAGCTCGCTGGTGTTGGCGCTGCTGTGGACGCCCACGCTGAGTCAATTCCTGATTCGCAACAAAGCGGGCGAGGCGAGGTCTTCTCAGGCTGGATCGGAATCCGCACTGCAGGTGAACGGGGCTGCTGATTGGGTCGAAGAAAAAGCGCCCAGCGCCGGTTTGTTCGGACGACTGGTGCGTTTTTACGAGCGGATTATGCAGGCGGTACTGCGGCGTCCGATCATGCTTGTGGCCAGCTCGCTCCTGATTGTAGTGCTTTCCGTGGTGTGCTACCACTTTCTGGGCAGCGATTTGCTTCCTGAAATGGACGAAGGCGGTTTCATTCTCGATTACTACACGCCGCCGGGAAGTTCGCTGGCGGAGTCCAATCGCATTCTTCAGCACATCGAACAAATTCTCCGCGAAACTCCGGAAGTCGAGAATACTTCGCGGCGTACCGGACTGCAGCTGGGCCTGGCGGCCGTTACCGAAGCGAATCGCGGGGATTTTACGGTGCGACTGAAGCAGAAACGGGATCGCGGGATTGATGAAATCATTGAGGAAGTTCGCACGAAAATCAAACAGACCGAACCAGCAGCCGACGTAGAGTTCGTCCAGGTACTGCAAGACATGATCGGAGATCTCACCAGCGCGCCCGAGCCTGTGGTTATCAAAATGTTCGCGCAGGACCCGCAATTGCTGCTGAAGTCGGCGCCCCGCGTCGCCGACGCCATCGGCAAAGTTCCGGGAGTCGTAGACGTGCTCGACGGAATCGAGAACACCATCAGCGGGCCTGCCGTGACGTTTCAGGTGGATTCGGCGGTGGCATCGCGCGCCGGCTTTACGCCGGAGGAAATCGCCATCGATGCTTCTGCGATCCTGGAAGGCGAGCCCGCCGCGACGCCTGTGGTGCTGAATGATCGGATCTATCCGATTCGCGTGCGTTTTCCCGCGGAAAGCCGCTCGTCCCTCGAGCGCATGACCAACACGCTGCTGGCCAGCTCCAGCGGACGAACCGCCACACTGGGTTCGCTTGCGACCATCTCGACCGATCCGGGCCAAACGGAAATCCGTCGCGAAAATTTGCAGCGGCTCATCGAAGTGACGGCGCGCCTGGAGGGAGTGGACCTGGGGCGGGGGGTTGCCGCCGTGCAGAAGGCGGTCAGCGATCTGCAGCTGCCTTCGACGATCCGCATCGAATACGGCGGCGCGTACCAGGAACAACAAAAATCGTTCCATGATCTGTCGCTGGTTCTGTTTCTGGCGCTGCTTTTGCTGTTCGTGGTCTTGCTTTTCGAATTTCGCACTTTCTCGGCTCCGGTCGCGATTCTTGCGTCGGCGTTACTTTCCTCATTCGGGGGCCTGCTCGCCCTGCTGGTCACCGGGACTACCTTCAATGTGGCTTCGTTCATGGGGATGATCATGGTGGTAGGCATCGTCACGAAAAACGGCATCCTGCTGCTGGACGCCGAGCAGCGGTTTCGCGGCTTAGGGTTGTCCGCGCGCGAAGCGATGATTCAGGCGGGGCGGCGGCGCTTGCGTCCGATCTGCATGACGGCGCTCGCGACGATTGCCGGAATGTTGCCGCTGGCTCTGGCGATTGGCGCGGGTTCCCAGATGCTGAAGCCATTGGCCATCGCAGTGGTAGGAGGAGTGGCAAGCTCGATGGTGCTGTCACTGGTATTTACTCCTGCGATCCACTATTACCTGGGCGCAAGGCAAATTGCCGAGATTTGAGTCGGCGGGACTCGGCGGCACCGCCTTCCACTGCGAGATTCTGTATTTTTGCAAATCCGGTCTTTCCGGCAGCGCTGACTTCGAGCCGGCGGATATCAGGCAATCCTGCTGGAGATCCCAAGCGGACATGCTCTGGGCCGCCGCAACTTCCTCGACTTGGTCGAGAGAATCTTTAGCAGGTCCGGTAGCTGCGATCAGCCGCCTTCCCAAGTCGCAGGCAGCTTGTCCGGGTGTACAATGCCGACATTCCCCAGCTCAAGGAGACGAATCGTGATGACACTCCGGGGAATTGTACGCAAAGGTTTTGGCGGTATCGTGGCTATGGTCTTGACCTCCGGGGTCTGCACTTTTGGTCAAAGCAGATCAGTTCCAGTCGATCCGGGCGTGCGCGGTGGCCCGGCGGGTGCCGGCACTGCGCTGAAGGGTCTTACTGCGGACGAAACTGCGTTCTTCCGGGATGGGCAGGCGAGGTTCGCTGATATCGAGGTCGTGACCGGCGGCGCGAACAATGGTCTCGGTCCCCGCTTCAACTCCAACCAATGTTTGTCTTGTCACGCGCAGCCGAGCATAGGCGGAACGAGCCCAACGCAAAATCCCTTGATCGCAGTGGCTACCTTGAATGGGGCGAAGAACACCGTGCCATGGTTCATCACGCAAGATGGTCCGGTGCGCGAAGCGCGGTTTAAAAAGAGCAGCGGCAACGCCGATGGCGAAGTTCATAACCTCTTCGTGATCACGGGGCGAACTGACGCCGCCGGTTGCAACATCTCTCAATTCGACTTCCTGCCCGCAGGAAATCCGCTCACTGGCCAAAGCGGGAATGCGAACATTATTTTCCGAATCCCGACTCCCCTGTTTGGCGCGGGACTCATCGAAGCGATTCCAGACTCGGCCATCCTTGCGAACATGCACTCCAATGCATCGGAGAAGTCGGCGTTGGGTATTTCCGGCCACGCGAACGCTCACCTAAGTGGAAATGTGAACCTCAGTGCAAACGATGGAACCATCACGCGTTTCGGGTGGAAGGCGCAGAACAAATCCTTGCTTATGTTCGCCGCCGAGGCATACAACGTCGAGATGGGAATCTCGAACCAGCTTTTCCCGCAGGAGCGCGACGAAACGCCGGGCTGCCTCTTCAACGCCACTCCTGAGGACACGGTCAACTTCACGCCTGCTCCCTCGACCTCCGGTAATTCGAACACGGCCGTACTCTCAGACATCGAAGCCTTTGCCGACTTCATGCGCATGCTGGCCCCACCGACTCCCGCGCCCGCCACACCGTCCAGCGAAAAAGGACGCGCCTCCTTTGCGAAGATAGGTTGTATCCATTGTCATACGCCTTCGTTGACCACGGGAGCAAAGATTGCCAGTGGCTCTTCGACCAGTCCGAGCGTTGCGCTCTCGAATCAGACAGCGAATCTTTACTCTGACCTTATCGTCCACCACATGGGGAAAGGACTCGCCGACGGCATCACGCAAGGTGGCGCCGGCCCTGACGAGTTCCGAACCGCACCTCTCTGGGGCGTCGGACAACGCGTCTTCTTCCTCCATGACGGACGAACGACGAATCTCGTGGAGGCTATCCGAGATCACCGGAGCGAAGGCAGCGAGGCAAACAAAGTAATTGAGCATTTCAATGCGCTTACTACTCAGGAACAGCAGGAAGTCATCGATTTCCTGCGTTCGCTCTAACGAGACGAGCGTATTCAAGCCCATTGCCAAACGGTTCCCGCAAAGCCCAACCCTCGCGCGACGCTGCAGCCGGGTCCCGCGCAGCTTGTTGGCGGGGTTCACGGGAAGTGTCAAGCAACCGCAATGCAGGTAAAATTTGACGGCGGACCAGTTTCCGACTGCGCGTGCCAGCTCGATCGGTCGGTGCAACACCATCCCGTGCGTCGATTCGACAATGCTTGCGCGGCAGAACCATCTGCTTGGCTGTGCTCGGTCAAAACCTAGCCAGGGCAGCGTGCCGGCTGGCCTGACCTTAGCAAGCGATTTTAGCTTGTGTGTTCAATCCCAGGCGGGTTCTAGAAGTGAAGGAAGTGGCGGGACAATTCAGCTTCGATTCACGTGGCCCGAAGTGCAACCTGCTGGCTCATCTGCAGGCTGACGCCGATACGTTGAAAACCGATTTAGAGAGCAACGAATTCAGATTGTGCTGCATCCGCTGCGACCACTATTCGAAGCCCGGTCCCACTGGAAAGCTCAACATCCTGAAGATACTTCCATGTTGGGGGGCACATGCATGACAGCCCAAGAAACGACCGTACGACATGACCCTCAGACACCGCCAGCGGACTCGACAACCAAGCGAATTTTCATTGGTCCGAATGGCTTGCGCGCGGGATGGCGCCTGCTAATCTTCATAGCGATCGTAATGGCAATGTCGGCCGTAGCGCGAATGATCATCAGGCGCTTCTTCCCGGCCGCGCTGGATCCGACGCAATTGACACCCATGAGAATCATCGCGCCGGATCTTCTTGTCTGCTGCATCTTGGCGGTTGCGGCCTGGATCATGAGCACGATGGAAGGCCGCAGACTGGGCCAATATGGCCTTCCCAGGAGCGAAGCGCTGAGGAAAAACTTTTGGGTGGGACTATTGATAGGCCTGCTCGCTACCAGCAGTACGGTGCTGGCAATTTTCGCCCTGCATGGCGTACGGTTCACAAGTGCGGCGATCCATGGCACCGCGATTTTGACGGCAGCGGCCGCCTGGGGGCTGGCATTTTTACTTTCCGGCTTGGCCGAAGAATTTTTGTTTCGCGGATACACGCAGTTCACACTGACGACTGGCATGGGATTCTGGCCGTCCGCATTTTTGCTCTCGGGTTTGTTCGGGCTGGTTCACGGCACCAATGGCGGAGAGACCGTTTTGGGAGATGTGTCGGTGGTTTCGTTCGGTTTGTTGTTGTGCCTGTTTCTCCGCCGGACTGGAGATTTATGGTGTGCGGTCGGCTTTCACCTGGGATATGACTGGGGTCAGACGTTCTTGTACGGTGTTCCCAATAGCGGCTTACTACCCTCCCGGAATCTTCTCAACGCCTCGTTGAGTGGGCCGCGCTGGCTGAGCGGCGGAACGGTCGGGCCTGAGGCCAGCATCTTTTGCCCCATCGTCTTGGCTATCGTGGCAATCGTATTCAGCTTGAAATACCGCGACGCGCGCTATCGACCGTTGAGCGCGCCGTCCGCTTCCTGAGTCGAGCCACGGAGAACGCAGCGGATCTCCACCTGGCGGGTGGGCCACCCGCGTCACCCGCATAGCCGAAGCGTTTACCTGGGTGGTGTGGAAGGCTTGGTCACCCGCCTGCGTGAATCGCCAGCCGCAGTAAGACTTCGATGGGACGGCTGTAGTGACGCCGCCTCTAAACCCGGACCCTTCAAAAACCGAAGAGTCCGGTAGCCGTAAACTCAACTGCGCTCGTTTGGCAGCGTGGAAGGGTCCGCCACCCGCCGAAAAGTGCGTCGTCGATTGGGCTCTTAATTCCAGGCACGTAGCCTCCGGCCTTGCGCTCCTACCACGAAGTTACGACGCCAGCCAGCTATGCTAAAATCGCGCCGCATCGACGCCTAGCCATCGAGGGACAAATACCGTGTCCGACACACACCGTCAGTCAGCCGATCAGCACGAGCTAGCGGCGCACGCTCATCGCACAGCCGCCGAACACAATGAAAATGAGAGCAACGAGTTGGTAAACTGGCATTTGCAACGAGCGATGGAGTATTCCGATCACGCCTACAAACTCGCAAAAAACGCTCACTCTAAAACGGGCCAGATGGGGTCGCTTGAGCCGACGCCCGCCCTTCATGACACGGAACCGCTTTACCAGAACCGAAAGCAGAACCACAACCGCGCCGCCGAATTACATGACCGTGCCGCAGATGCCCATCGCGTTGCGCAAGAACGCGAAAAAGGCGATGAGATAACGGGTCAAGAACATTCACACCACGCGCTGTATCACTCACAAGCGGCTAACGAACTCACTAAAGCGATGGCGTCCGGATATGGCGTTACGACCTTCGCCCACGACGAAATCGCGACCCTCGCCTACGAACTCTGGCAAGCCAGAGGTTGTCCGTACGGATCACCGGAGGAAGATTGGTCGCGTGCCGAGCGTGAGCTACGCGCCCGCCCATAAATACGATAAAGAACTTTCAGGAGCGAGCGGCGGCGGCCATCGCGAGTTGCTGCTGCATCGCCAGCTGATCCCAATTGTCCCAGCCTCGCACGATCTTACCGCTGTCGATCTGCGCGATTGTAATGCCGGTAATCCTGACTCGCTTATTCGTCGCCGGTAATCCGAGCCCGTCACCCGTGTGGGTCATATCCGCAGACCAGCGCACTACAACCTTGTCGTCCGCTCCGAATGTGTCTTCCACTGTGATCTTGATGTCTGGAAACGCGCCGTGAAGGCGATGAAACAGGGCCGCGAAGTCGCGAGGGCCGTGAATCACCCTACCTGGCTCGTCTTGTCCCACTCCAATCGCGTTTTCATCCATCAAATCGTAAATCGTTTGAACGCGCCCTTCGTTCCAAACTTCTTTGAACCAACGCCGCATCAGAACAACATTTTCTTCGACGGACACGCGACACCTTCCTCTCAAGCAACACGTCAGCTCGATGCACTGCGGACTTGGTATACCACGAAGTCACGACGCAAGCCAGTGATGCCAGAATCGGACTAGAGTGTGTTTGGGACGGGAGCTTCGCGCGAACGATGGACCCTTCGAGTGGCAATCTTCGCAACGGCCGTCGCACTCGCGGCAGCATTTTTTACGCATCAACACTGGAAATCATCTGATAGAGCGGTCGACGTCGCCGAGCAAGCTCGCAAGGAGGCGAACCATCAAGCTGACCTTCGGCAACTCGACGACGCAAACCTTAAGACCACGCGCGAGGACGCAGCGAGCGCACTTGCGGAACAGATAAAAAGAACGGACCAAGCTAGCGCCCTGACCAAGCAAATTGCCGAAGCAGCCCGAAAGAATACTTCGACTGCTTCTCAAGCACTTTCCGTGTCAGAGCGCGCGTATCTCGGAGTCGCTGGAATAACAATCTATTGTCCGGTCTGCGAACAACCCGAAAACATCCGCGCGCCTCCTTCGCACCCCAAATCAATCACTAGCGAAACAAAATTGAAAGCCATCGCAACTCATTGAAAACAATCAGCAGCGACGCAAATCGATGCTCGTTTTTGTCGTGTTTTTCGCCCTTGCGGCAGGCTCGGGGCGACGCTCTAGCGTGAGCGTGCTCGGTCGGGTATATTGGACGCTGGTTACCGTCCAGCCTCTATATTAGGCAGGCCGGCTCGCGCGTGGTTCATCGGCAGTTTCGCGAGCCGACCCTCAGAGCCGTGGAACAGCGATTTGTCACATCCTGCTTTTCGAAATGACGAATACTCCAACATTCTTTCCGCATCGAAACTAGGGACCGAACATGGCGAAACCAATTTTGCTCAGTGTCGACGACGACCCCGATGTGCTGCGCGCCATCGAGCGCGACTTGCGTACGAAATATGGCGCCGAATTCCGCGTGATCGGCAGCGATTCTCCCGAGGCGGCGCTGGCGCTATTGAAGCAGTTGAAGCTGCGTAATGACAGCGTGGCGTTGCTGCTTGCCGACCAACGAATGCCGCACATGGACGGCGTAGCGTTTCTACAGGAAGCAATGCACATCTTCCCTGAGGCCAAGCGGGCGCTACTCACCGCATATGCCGATACCAACGCGGCGATCGGCGCCATCAACGAAGCCAGCATCAATTATTTCTTCTTGAAGCCGTGGGATCCGCCGACCGAGCACCTCTACCCGCAATTGGATGATCTGTTTGACGATTGGCGGGCTTCGTACCGGCCGAAATTCGAAGGCATCCGCGTGCTCGGGACGCGTTGGTCTCCCAAGTCGTATGAACTGCGCGATTTCCTGGCGCGCAATCGCGTACCTTATCAGTGGATCGATGTCGAACTCTCGGCGAGTGATCCCGAAACGAAGCGTCTGCTGGAAGTTCTGGGCCCGGAAGCCTCCAGTCTCCCGGTTGTACTTTTCCCGGATGGCTCAAAGCTTTTGGAGAGCGTTCCATCACAGGTTGCGCAAAAAGTCGGTTTAAAAACTCGCGCGCAGACGAATTTCTATGATTTGGCAATCGTGGGCGGTGGCCCGGCGGGTCTGGCCGCCGCCGTGTACGGGGCGTCGGAAGGTCTTCACACCGTGATGATCGAACGCGAAGCCCCCGGCGGGCAGGCCGGCATGAGTTCGCGCATCGAAAACTATCTGGGATTTCCGATGGGGCTTAGTGGTGGCGATCTCGCGCGCCGCGCCGTTGTGCAAGCGCAGCGGTTTGGCGTGGAAATTCTGGCGCCGCAGGAGGCGCTCGCAGTACGCATCGAGGGGCCCTACCGCATGGTCAAAATGGCGGATGGCAACGAGATCTCGTGCCACGCGCTGATGATTGCCACCGGCGTCCAGTGGCGGCGACTGGAAGCACCCGGGATCGATCGGCTGCAAGGCGCGGGCGTGTACTACGGCGGCGGCTCGACCGAAGCGTTGTCTTGTAAGGGCGAAATCGTTTACGTGATCGGTGGCGCGAATTCCGCAGGGCAAGCGGCGATGAACTTCGCCAAATACGCTGACCGTGTCGTGATCGTCGTGCGCGGCAAATCTCTTTCGAGCACGATGTCGCAATACTTGATCGACCAAATCAAGGAGACCCCCAACGTGCAGTTATGGGCGAACGCTAGCGTTGCCGAAGTGCACGGCGAAAGTCATCTGGAAGAAATTTCGTTTCTTTGTTCGGACACGAACCAGATGGAGCGCGTTCCGGCGAGCGCGATGTTTATTTTCATCGGCGCGCAGCCGCGCACGGACTGGCTGGCCGATCTTGTCGAACGCGATGACCATGGATTTATTCTGACGGGCCCCGACTTGATTCAAGACGGGGACCACCCCAAGGGCTGGAGCCTCGACAGAGACCCCTACTTGCTGGAGACAAACGTTCCGGGTCTTTTCGCCGTGGGTGACGTCCGTCACGGTTCAGTCAAAAGAGTGGCTTCCGGAGTCGGCGAAGGATCGGTTGCCGTGCAATTTATCCATCAATATTTGAGCAAGGTCTAATGGTTGAAAAATCTGAATTACTAAAGGTGCCGGCGTTTGCAAATTTGCCCGATGAGCAGATCACCTGGTTCATCAGCCAGGTGAAGGAAATAAATATCAAAGCGGGCGATATGGTTTTCCGGCAGGATGATCCGGCGGACGCGATGTTTGTATTTCTCGAGGGACAGTTTCAGGTGCGCGGCGAATTGGGTGGCGAAACTGTGGTAATTCCGATCAACCCGGGTGACGTGACCGGCGTGCTGCCTTTTTCGAGAATGAAGCAATTTACGGTGGGCGGTAAAGCGATCACCGATTGTCGAGTCTTGCGATTTCCGGCAGCGCAGTTTCCCGAACTGGTTCAGAAAATGCCTGAATTGACCCAGCGGCTGGTTGGCCTGATGTCGGATCGCATTCGCGAAACGACGCGGCGGGAGCAACAGCGCGACCGGCTGGCTTCTTTGGGGAAGCTTTCTGCCGGGCTCGCGCATGAACTCAACAATCCAGCTTCCGCAGCGAAGCGCGCCGCGAGCCAGTTGCGCGTTGTTCTGAAGAAAATTCGCGACGCGAGCCATGAGCTGGGCAGCCGCGACCTCACGGCGGCGCAGAAAGCGGAAATCGAGAAACTGGAAACGGCATTCGTGCAAAGCGACGCCGTTCCGCCGGATGCGCTGGCCATGAGCGATCTGGAAGAGCAAATCGATTCGTTGTTGCGCAGTCATGGTCAGAACGACTTGTGGCAAATGGCGGCGGACCTGGCGCGAAGGAACGTCAAGCCGGAAGCGCTGGAATCTTTATTCGCTATTTTGGATGCGGACACAGCGCGAGCGGCTCTGGTGCGGATCGCAGCGTCTGTGGAGGTCGCGACACTTCTGAACGAGATCGAGAGCGGCACGTCGCGTATTTCAGATCTGGTCGGTGCGATCAAAGAATACACATACATGGACCAGACGCCGCTGCAAAACGTGGACATCGTGAAAAGTCTGGAAACAACGCTTACCATTCTGAATCACAAGCTCAAACAAGGAGTTGTGGTGGAGCGCGATTACCAGAAAATTCCGCTTCTGGTAAATTCCTTTGGCAGCGAGCTGAATCAGGTTTGGACCAACATCATAGACAACGCGATTGACGCCATGGGCGGCGAGGGCAAGCTTCAAGTGAAAACGTTTCGCGACGAAAATTGTGTCGTCGTCGAGATCACCGACAATGGCCCGGGAATTTCACCCGAAGTAAAGGCGCACATGTTCGATCCTTTCTTCACGACCAAGGGAGTGGGGCAAGGGACTGGGCTGGGCCTGGACACGGTGCAGAGAATTGTGAAAAAGCACCAGGGTAATATTCAGGTCAACTCGAAGCCCGGTGAAACGCGCTTTCAGGTTTGGCTCCCGCTAGCAGCAGCCGCGGCTTAGCACCGCTAATCAATTCCGAGACGATGTTGCATTTCCTCGAGCGTGAATCCTTTGGTCTCCGGGTAGAAGAACATGACGATGAAAAATTGCAGGACCATCATCGCCGCAAAAAATACGAACGGATAAGCGCCGGAGGCTTTCGCAACGACGGGGAACAGCGCGGAAATAATCGCATTCATGATCCAGTGCGAAGAGCTTCCCAGGCCCTGACCCTTGGATCGCACAGTGTTGGGGAAGATTTCGCCGATGTAGACCCATATAACCGCGCCGAGCGGAGCGAAAAAGAAGATGTATCCCACCAAGATCCACACGAGCCAGTCTTGATTGCGCTGCGTGAAAAAAATCATAGCCACGCCTGATAGACAGAGCGCCGTTCCTGCCGAACCGACCAGCAACAGAGTTTTGCGGCCGAGTTTGTCAATCAAGGTCATGGCCAGCAGCGTGGCGAACAGATTCATTGCGCCGATGGCGACGGCCTGCAAATCACCGGACAGCTTGCTGAATCCCGCGGCCATAAAAATGGAAGGCAAGTAGTAAAGGATTGCGTTGATTCCCGCCAGTTGGTTGAACACTCCGGTAGCGATCGCCACAAAGATAGGGTAACGAAATTTGCGCTGGAACAGCGGCTCATCGCCTTGCGTTCTCTCCAAGTGAATGGAGTCGACGATTTCTTTGAGTTCCGTTTCATAATCCGAGGAGCGCAGAAGTGCCAACACGCTGCGTGCTTCTTCGCTGCGATGCTGCGTGGCCAGCCAGCGAGGGCTTTGCGGAATCCCGAACAGCATCACAAGAAATAACAGTGCTGGAGCCGCGGCGACGCCCAATTGCCACCGCCATTCGAGCGTACCCATCCCAAGCCTCGCGATGCAGTAGTTCGAAAAATACGCCAGCAGAATTCCCAGGACTACGTTGATCTGAAACATGCCCACGAGCCGTCCGCGCAAGGTCGCGGGAGCCAACTCTGCGATATACACCGGAGCAAGGACGGAGGAACCACCGATGCCCAGTCCGCCGATGAAACGGAAAATCACGAGCGCAGGCCAATTCCAGGCGAAGGCGCAGCCGAGGGAAGAAACGATGTACAACAACGCCATCAGGCGCAGGGCATTCCTTCCTCCCAGGCGCTGCCCGATGATGCCCGCGCTGAGCGCGCCGGCGACAGTGCCCCACAGCGCAATTGAAACCGTAATTCCCAGTGACCAGTCGGAGAGATTGAAAACCTGTTGTAGCGAGTGCGTGGTGCCGGCGATGACCGCGGTGTCGAACCCAAACAGCAATCCACCGAGCGCGCCGACGATGCTGGCCTTGAGCAGATAGGAATTCAGTTTCATGCAGTTTCCTGGCAACATGCCGCAACCGCGCGGAGCGGCTGCGCGGGAACGATTGGAGTGCCCAGGCTATGCGCCATTCCGAGCCACCGTGAATGGCAGTATGCACGCGCCGAGAAGTCCCGCCTCAGGACCCAACTCCGTCAGCGTGACGTATGTTTTCGCCTTCGTCCCGCGAGCGGCATCGGACTTCTCCGGGTCCGTCATGCGGAATACGTAGCTGCGATAGCGCAATTCCCCGAAGAGTGCCGGAGAAAACAGATTCCAAGAACTCGATAAGCCTCCACCCACAACATAGAGGGGCAAGTTCAGCGTGTTGACGAGCGCTGCGAGTCCCCTGCCCAGCGCAAGGCCCACTTCGTCGAAAATTGTCTGCGCATCACGGTCGCCCGCGCTGGCGAGCCCGGCAACATCACGAGGCGTGAACTCCGAATTGCTTTTTTCGAGCGCTGCCAACGCCGGCGATTTTCCAGCTGCGATCATTTCCTTGGCGCGGCGCCGCACTCCGGTGGCAGAGGCGAGTGGTTCGAGACAGCCTCGGGCGCCGCACCCGCACGCGACGCCGTCCGGCCATATATTAATGTGGCCCACCTCGCCCGCCATTCCGTTCAATCCGTCCCAGATTTTGCCGTGGAGGATGATCCCGCCGCCAACTCCTGTGCCGAGCGTCAGGAAACACAAGGTGTCGATCCCAAGAGTCTTCCCTTTGCCGGCAACGCATTCAGCCAAGGCTGCCACGTTCGCGTCATTCTCCACCACGACGGGTGTGCCCACGCTTTGTTCGACGGCCGCGCGCAATTCCAGCCCGTCGAAGCCTGGGAGATTGGGCAGATTTCGCAGCCGGCCTTCGGGCAGTTCGATCGGGCCGGGCGAGCCGATGGCGATACCTTTTAGCGCGAGCTTCGAAGAGTAACGATCGAGAAGTTTACGAATTCCTGCGCACATATCCGCGACCACGGCATCTCTGCCGGCCTGCAGCCGCGTGGGCATCTGAATCGTTTCCAGAAATCCAGCCGCGGGTGTGTAGGCCGCCAGCCGCAGATTCGTGCCTCCGAAATCAATTCCGATCGAGAACGAATCCGAGGTCATGGCGGTGTAGGCTGCTCCGTTCGTCGCGAACTACTTTGGATCCAGGCGTTCCACATCGTGTGAGGCCCGCCGGAGCAATGCGATTGCGGCGCGACGGCAAGCAATGTACACGAATTGCGAAGCGAGGGAATAGGAATTCCAGTGGAGCAGCGTCGCGGGCGAACGAAGTTTTCGATTCTCGCAGCGTGTATTTGATCAAGAATGCGCAGGCGCCCCACTGTGCGGCTTATTACTCTTGAACGCAAAAGACGCGATATATAGGTAGCACAGTGCGGGCAGGATGAAAGCGTGATGGATGCCGATGCGGTCCGCGAGCACGCCCTGCAGCTCGGGAATGATCGCGCCACCCACGATGGCGCAGACCAGCACCGCCGAGCCTTTGCCCGTCAGCGGGCCGAGGCCCTCGATCGATAGCGTGAAAATGCTGGGGAACATCGTCGAATTGAAGAATCCAACCAACAGGATGCTCCACATGGCCAGGTGCCCGAAGCTCAGCATCGAAATAGTGACTAACAGAAACGCCGTAAGAGCGGACAAGCCCAGCACCGTGCCAGTGCGCACTTTTTGCAGCACCGCCGAGCCGATGAACCGGCCGATCATCGCACCGCCCCAGTAAAGCGAAACGAATTTCGCGGCGAGCTGGATCGAAATGTTGCCAACGTTCGGCTGGCTCATGTAGTTAACCAGCATGCTTCCGATTGCGACTTCCGCGCCCACGTAGACGAAAATTCCAATCGCGCCCATTACTAATCGCGGATATTTCCAAATCGAGTCGTGAATTTTCCCGTGGGGTTCGACTGCGGTGATGACTGGCAGTTTAAAGTTCGCAATAACCAGGCCGAGCACAAAAAGCGCGATCGCCAGGCCGACGTAGGGCAGTTTCACCGAAGACGCCTGCTGGAGACGATAGGCTTGCAGCTGATCCGTAGACATTCCACGAACCACATCCATAGCGACGGGCGCTCCGCTCAGAATCAGGAGGCTGCCAAACCAAGGAGCCAGCGTGGTGCCGAGGGAGTTGAAGGCTTGCGTCAAATTCAGGCGGCTCGAAGCGGTTCGCTCGGGACCCAACACAGCCACGTAGGGATTCGCGGAGACCTGCAGGAGCGTAATGCCCGCCGCAAGAATGATTAAGGCCGCGAGAAACAGCGCAAAGGAAGGAGCACTGGCTGCGGGTACGAAAAGCAGCGCGCCCAATCCCATCGTCAAAAGGCCGCCCACCATTGCTTTCTTATACCCGATCCACTCGATCAATTTCCCGGACGGTAATGCAAAAACAAAGTACGCACCGAAAAAGCTGAACTGGATGAGCATCGCTTTCGCGTAACTCAGATCGAAGATGGCCTTCAGGTGAGGAATCAAAATGTCGTTCAAGCATGTGAGAAAACCCCACATGAAAAAGAGGGTGGTCACCATCGCCATGGCCGGCTTGTCTGTGGTAGCGGGCACGGCGGCTGCGGCAGGGGAGACGTTCGAATTGGCTATGGGCATTGAATCGGGGCTCTCCCGTGATTCCGTTTGTACTGGTTGCTCACGCTAGTTCGCGTTTTGCACTTTTTTGTCGCACGGTAACAATTGCATGGACGCCTTGCCTGTTGATTTGCGCACCACAAATTCAGGTTCAATCAATATTTCCGCTACGTAATCTTCGTTGTTCTTGATCTGGTTGAGCACCGACCGCGCAGCGATCTCGCCCATTTTCAAAAGAGGCTGCCGGACAGTCGTCAGCGGCGGGTTGCTGTAAGGAGCCATCTTGATGTCATCAAAACCAACGACGGAAATAGCGTTCGGAACGTGCAGGCCCGCTTCCTGGAAAGCGCTGATGGCGCCCAACGCGGAATTGTCGTTAAAAGCGAATAGCGCGCTGAATGGCATTTTGCGGTTGCAGAGAAACGCCTTGGTCGCGGGATATGCAACTTCCGGGGTGGACAAGTCGCCTTCCAAATGGATGGTGAGCTCGGGCCGCACGGCGATACCGAGCTCTTGCGCGACGTGCAGGATGGCCTTCCAGCGATCGGTGGAATCCGAACTGTAGTGCGGCCCCTTCATGAAGGCAATTTCGCGATGGCCGAGTTCGTACAGATGTTGCAGTGCCAGCTGCGCCGCGCGGCGATGATCGAGAAGAATATTGGTTACGCCTTCCAGCGGGCGGTGGCCCGCGATTGCAATTGTGGGCAACGACATCGATTCGCCGAGCAAGGTGTCCACGGAAATCAGGCCTTCGACTCCTCGTTGCAGAAGAATATGCGAATAGCTGTCGAGCAATTTTTTATCGTTGTGATGGGCGACCGTCAGAAAGAAAAAGCTGTGCTGCCGAAGATAGCGTTCGATGCCACTGATGATTATCGCCGCGTAAGCGTCGCCCAGATCGCGAGTGATCACTCCGATGGTGTAAGTGCGCTGCACGCGCAGCGAGCGCGCCAAATAATTTGGACGGTAATTCAGTTCGCGCGCGGCGGCCAGAACGCGCTTCTTCGTGCGTTCCGGCACAGAGCGAGCGGCGGCGGAATTATTCAATACTGCTGAAACAGTACCGGGCGTTAGTCCTACATGCTCGGCTACTGCCTTCAGCGTGATAACGCGGATTTTTCGGCCGCCCTGGTTCTTGCCGCGACTTTCCATGGGGCTGTCTCTTTAAAGATTTCCGACAGAAAAATAATCTGAACGGTTCGCGCGATCAATAGTCAGGACCTTCGCGCAGGAATGAAGGGCACGTCTGCCCTCGCAGCATAATACTGCGAAATGTAAAGCGAGTCATGGCTCATTTGTGTGTATTGACGAAAAGTCTTTAGAAAATCGTTATTTTTAGCTTGACAAGAATAGGGTAGTTGACGCTAAATGCTCCGCAGCTGGGTGGTATCGAAAAAATCGATGGGTTGTATCTAAAGAGCTTTTTGTTTCGGGTGGCTCTAGCGGTCGTATGGGTGTGTCTTGGTGTGCGCAACTCGGTTGGACATCGTGGGGCGATCTCTAGCGTAATTTCCCGCTCGGGCACGTAGCGGTGTCACCAACTTTGTGGCGTAGGCCGGGTGGGCCTAACGCGCTTCTCTTGGGGGAGGAGAAAGATTTATGAATCAGTCGCCGAATCGTCTTCTGTTTGTTCTCGCCGTGTGTTTCTCCATTTGTCTTGCCGCCATGCTCCTGGGCTCGCCGTTAGCGGCGCAGACCACCTTCGGTTCCATTTCCGGATCTGTCGCGGATGCCTCCGGCTCCGCAGTCCCTGACGCTCAGGTTACATTGACAAGCACCGCCACGGCCGCGAAGCAGACCTATACTACAGGCGGAGACGGCCTCTATTCCTTCGTCAACCTGAATCCCGGCGAATATCGCCTCGACGTCGAGAAGGCCGGTTTCAAGCACTACAAGCGTGAATCCGTAATCGTGCAGGTGGCGCAGGCTGTCCGCATTGACGCGGTCATGGAAGTCGGCGCCGTCAGCCAGACTGTGGAAGTCACAGCGGAAACACCGCTACTTACTCCCACCGACACGTCGCTGGGCCAGGTGATCGACCAACGCGCTACCAACGAAATTCCTCTGAATGGCCGGAACGTTTTCAATCTGATCACGCTTTCTCCTGCGGCCATCGCGCAGGGCGGCTCCGGCGGATCGCAGGTTGGCCAGAACCCCTTCAGCTGGGGCAATTACCAAGTGGGCGGTTCGTTCGGCAATGAGAGCGCTGAATACATCGATGGCCAGCCGATAAACATCGGCTATATCAACTTGCCGGTTCTTATTCCCGACCAGGACGCGGTCGCGGAGTTCAAGGTGCAGTACAACAACTTGGGGCCGGAATGGGGCAAGTTCGCCGGCGGCGTCGTCAACCTCAGCACGAAGGGCGGCTCGAACCAGTATCACGGCGAAGCCTACGAATATTTGCGAAATAAGGTCCTCAACTCGCGAGGCTACTTCGCACCCTCTAATCCTCCGTATGTGCAGAACCAGTTCGGCGGCACTTTCGGCGGTCCGGTAATTAAGGACAAGACATTTTTCTTCTTCGCTTATGACGGCTACCGCCAGCGCACGGCTTCCACGACGACTACGACGGTCATTACGGACGCCGAGCGAACCGGGAATTTTGCGGATATTTGCAAGACCGGTTTTACGGGTCCTGGAGGCATTTGCGCTGACACGGATCCAACGACCGGGGCGTTTATTAATCAGATCTACGATCCCTTGTCGGTCAGCACAGGTGGCCCGGGGACTTGCACTGTTGCGCCTAGTGCGGCGAATTGCAAGCGCACGCCGTTCCCGGGAAACGTTATCACTTCGCCGCTTAATTCCGCGGCAGTCGAGGAACTGAAATTCCTTCCGCATCCGACGAACAGTGGCACGACGAACAACTTTGTTGCCAATTCGTCCTCTGGTGGAAACACCAACCAATATGTGGGGCGTGTAGATCAGAACCTCACTTCGAACCAGCACATTTTTGCTCGCTACAACTTCTTCAACCTGCTGGACCTTCCGACGGATCCGTTCGGGACGGGGCTGTGCGCCGATCGTTGCGCGGAAACTTATCAGACGAACGCGCTCGCCATTAGCTACAGCTATACGATCAGGCCTGACCTGATTCTGAACATCATCGGCAGCGGCAGCCGGTTCCATTACGCGCGGTCGCCGACGAACTCAGATTTTGACTTGGCAGCAAACTACGGATGGCCTGCGGCTTACAATAGCGAAATTCCTGCTGCTGGCCGATCACCGTTTACGCCCTGCTTCACCCCCCAGGACCCGACGGTTGCTTGCTCGCAAGGCCAAAGCTTCATCACTGACCACGACACGCAGGTCAACGTCTCGCCGAGCCTCACGTGGATCAAGGGGAAACACACATGGGTGTTTGGTGGGCAGCTCACAGAGACCTACGACAACTATGCCCAGACGAACATCGCCAGCGGAGCTTTCGCTTTCGATGGTAGTTGGACGTCGAGCAATCCCATCAAGGGTACCGGCGGCATTTCCTTTGCCGATTTCCTGCTGGGATACGGCCTGAACCAATCGAGCGTATTCAATCACAATTATGGCGAAGCGCAAATCCCGGCCTTGGTCGCGCAGAAGGAGACGTATCGGGGCTTTTACTTTGGAGACACGTGGAGGGTCACGCCGAAGCTGACGATTACGTACGGTGTACGTTACGACCTGCCAGGAAACTGGTCCGTGCGTCATGATCTCTCTACCTACTGGGATCCAACTGCCGTTAATCGTACCGTGACCGGTTGTCAGCAAGATCCCTCGACGGGGTTTGGAGTTCCGGGCAGCTCGTGCCCGGGCGATGTCTTCTTCGTTAAGACCGGCATTGACCCCGGCCGGACGGCTGTACCGTTGTACAAGAAGGAGTTCATGCCCCGCTTGGGGGTTGCTTACAGTTGGGACCAGAAGACCGTCATCCGTGCGGGCTACGGGATCTTCTTTATCCCGAACTGGATATTGTTCAATCTGAACCCCAGCAACGATCCCATCAATACGTCCTCGACTCTGTGGGTCGCCACCACCAATAGCGGGCTCACCCCCTTCAGCACGCTGACCGCGACGAACTGCGGTTATGCTGTCGACGCGCTGACATGTCCGACCAACGGGCCTTTTGGTCCACAGCTTAATACCCCGCTGACGAGGACGGGAAATGTGTCGGCTTTCAACGCTGGTGGTAATCCCTTTGAGGCTCCGTACAGATCCTATTCGCCGCCCTATGTCCAACAGTTCAACGTGGATATCCAGAGGCAATTGCCGTGGGGCGTCTTCGTTGACGCCGCGTACGCCGGCTCACGTGGCGTGCATCTGCCGAGTCCTAACAACGTTTCCATCAACAATATTCCGGACTCGTTTTACGCCCAAGCTCAAGCACAGGAGAACGCAGGCCAGACGGTTACAATTACTACGCCGATTAAGAACCCATTCACCGGGATTACGACCGTAAGCGGGTTGAATCCGACGAACAACCCTACGATTCCGGCAGGGCAGTTGGATCGTCCGTACCCCCAGTACTCCGGCTTGTCCCTCGTGGGCGATGGTTGCTGCAGCAGCAACTATAATTCGTTCCAACTCACAGCCACGAAGCGGTTCAAGGACGGCGGGACTTTCCTGGCCGCTTACACCAATGCGAAGTTGATGAGCAACACAGACACGCTGACAACTTGGCTGGAAACCGGCGTGGGCGAGCCTCAGGACTGGAATAACCTGAAGGGCGAGAGGTCGCTGTCCTCGCAAGACGTCTCCCAGCGGCTGGTGATCAGCTACGTCTATGACCTGCCCTTTGGTCACGGTCAGAGGTATATGTCTGATGCTACCGGCGTGATGGACAAAATCGTTTCCGGCTGGGGTGTTGATGGCGTCACGACGTTTCAGAAGGGCTTTCCCCTTCCAATCAGTTACGGCGCGTCCACGTCCCTTTCAAACGCGGGCTTCTCTCAAAACTTTCAACTGCGACCGAATGTCGTAGCAGGATGCGCAAAGGGCACGGCGCATGTGACTGAGGCGAATGGCGGAATCGCTTGGTTCAACCCGAATTGCTTCGCGGCCCCGGGCGACTGGTCCTTCGGTGACGAGTCACGTGTTGATGCCACGCTTCGTGGCGCTGGGATCAACAACTGGGACTTTGCGTTGTTCAAGACGACGACCTTTGGCCCGGAGAATAAACTCGGCTTGCAGTTCCGGACCGAGTTCTTCAACACGTTCAACCGTGTCCAGTTTGGTCCTCCGAGCACCTCTTGCTGCACATCGAACAATCCCAACTTCGGGGAGACTACCAGTCAACTTAACAACCCGCGGTTGATTCAGTTTGCCTTGAAGTTCCTGTTCTAGCGCGTGAGTGGAGCGAAGGTGGATGCCTCCCCCCGGCATCCACCTTTCGCTCTGCTGACTCCCAATCAGCATCCTCAGCGAAGCGTTTGTGCACTCGGCTCTGACAATTGGAATCCCTCTCGTTGGACTCCGCGGCGAAGCTGGATGCCATGATCACGGCGGTCGAAGCTACGCCCATGAGCTTTGCGCCTGCCATGCGTCCGCGCGTGGCTTCTGCTAACCTTGCGTTTGCCGTACCGGAGCCCACGAAAACCCGCATGAACCGCCGCATCTCACGACGCGATTTCCTTGAATCGTTTGCTGCCATGGGCCTGGCGTTGCCCATCTCCTCGTCCATGTTTGATGTGAAACACCCACGTGGTCTGGATTTCAACCACGTGAATTCGCCCACGCCTCAGAAGTATCTGATTGAGACGATGGGTGGCGGCGTGGCGCTCGTCGATTACAACAACGACGGGCTGCTCGACATTTTCTTGGTGAACAGCGGCCAACTCTCGAATCCGATGCGCCCGCCCGAGACCTTCGACCGGCACGATCCACGCAACTGGAATCGACTGTACCGGCAAAATCCGGATGGCAGCTTCACGGACGTCACCAAAGAAGCCGGCCTAGCCAATGCGGGCGACGGCAATTACGGCATGGGAGTGGCAGTCGGCGATTACGACAACGACGGGTTTCCTGACCTCTACATAACGAACTACGGCAAAAATACGCTATACCACAACAATGGCGATGGCACTTTCACCGACGTGACCGCCAAAGCCGGCGTGGAGGCGGGAGGCTGGAGTTGCTCCGCGGGCTTCTTCGATTACGACAACGACGGCCACCTCGACCTGTTCGTCACGCGATACATGCTCTGGGACACACAGCACAGCAAGATTTGCGGAGGCGAGTGGCAGACCTACTGTCCGCCTGCCGAATTCCCCTCGACCACGAATATCCTCTATCGCAACCGCGGCGATGGCACATTCGAAGACGTCAGCCAGCGGTCCGGAATCGCCTCGATCAAAGGACGCTCGCTCGGCGTCTCCTTCGCGGACTATGATGACGACGGATTCGCCGATATTTTCGTCTCGAACGACGGCATGCGCCAGTTTCTCTTCCATAATAATGGCAACGGCACGTTTACCGAACGCGCACTGGAAGCCGGCACGGCGCTCACCGCGGATGGCAAGCCTCTTTCAGGGATGGGCACGGTCTTTCAAGACTACGACAACGATGGGCGCCCGGACATACTCGTCACCGTGCTGCCCCGCGAGGTTTACGCGCTCTTTCACAACGACGGCAACGGCTCATTCAGTTACCGCAGCCTGCAGGCGGGGTTGGGATTGCTCTCGGCTGCAAGTTCCGGATGGGGTGTAGGCTTGGAAGACTTCGACAACGACGGTTGGAAGGACCTATTCGTCGCGCAGAGCCACGTGCTGGATAACGTCGAGCAGATTGACCACATGCTGCATTACAAGGAGCCGCCGCTGCTGGCGCTCAACCACAATGGACGCTTCGAGCGCGCCGATTCAGGGATCAGTTCCGCGATTGCCGGCCGTGGCGCTGCGTTCGGCGATTTGAATAATGATGGCTGGATGGATGTCGTCGTCACTTCGCTCGGCGGAGAACCCCTGGTACTGATGAATCACGCAGGCGGCGCCGGACATTGGCTCTCGATCACGTTGCGCGGAACACGCAGTAATCGCGACGGGCTGGGCGCGCGCGTGCAGGTGAATGGTCAGACGCGATTCGCGACTACCGCAGGCAGCTACATTTCGGCCAGCGACAAGCGTTTGCACTTTGGTCTTGGCGCCGTGGAAGTAGCGAAGGTGGAAATTCACTGGCCCTCTGGCGTACGTCAAGTCCTTGAGGGCGTTAAAGCCGATCAGTTTCTTGAAGTTCGCGAGCCGGAAAAATCATGAGCGGCGTTTTGCTTTCACTTTTACTCGGGCTGCAGGCGTCGGGGTCGCCCTCGCCGGCGCTCCAACATTTGCACGCTGGAGTAGAAGCTGAAAAGAACGGGCAATTGGATGCAGCCCTCGTCGAAATTCAAAAAGCCACGCAGCTCGATCCGAAGTTAGCCGTCGCGTTCGTTGATCTCGGCGACGTCTACATCGAAAAACGCGATTATGCGGCCGCCATCCCGCCGCTCAAGCGGGCCATCGAACTCAGCCCGAGCCTTGAGGGTGCGCACCGGCTGTTGGGATACGCGCTGCTGGCGCAGGGGTATGCCAGCGAAGCGATTCCGCATCTGGAGAAGGCGCACGAGGCGGATGCGCTGGGTATCGCCCTTCTCGAAGCGGGACGTTTGCCGGACGCTGTGACCGTCCTGCAAAAGGCGTTGGCGCAAAACCCGAATGACCCCGACCTGTTGTACTACTACGGCCGGGCTTCGGGCCTACTCTCCAAACAGGTTTTTGACGAGCTCGAAGCCCGTTTCCCGGATTCCGCGCGCGCACATCAGATGATGGCGCAGGACTACGCCGCGCTGCGCGACGTTCCCGCCGCCGAACGCGAATTTCTCGAAGCGCTGCGCTTGCGGCCCGAGACGGCCGGTCTGCACTTAGAGTTCGGCGAGCTTTACGCGCGCGCGCAGCAATGGGACAAGGCCGCGGAACAATTCCAACTGGAAACCGAAACCCAGCCGGGCAGCCCCGAAGCTTTTTATCGTTTGGGTGAAGCCCTGGTGCAGCTGGGGAAATTTCACGAAGCGCGCGCGGCACTCGCGCATTCCGACAAATTGAAGGAAGACATGCCGGAAACGCTCTACATGCTTGGTAAAGCTGCGGCGATGGATGGAGACGACGGCTTAGCCCAGAAGTCCTGGGAGCACCTGCTGCGCGTGGAAAAAGATACGGAGCTGGCCGCCCAAGCGCACTTCGGCCTGGCTGGCATTTATCGCAAGCAGGGAAAGACCGCTGAAGTGAACCGCGAAATGGAAGAATTCCGCAAATTGCAAGGCAACGCGGGCCACACCGACGATTCGCCGAAGTAACTAATTGCCGCGCACGAGCCGAAGGAGAGAGCCGATGAAACCTGCACCCACGAACGCAAAGTCATCGCAGCGCAGAATCAGCGTGATCTTCGCACTGTTATTTATCGCGGTCACGGTTGTGCTGATTCCTTCTGCTACCTCCGCGCCGGCCGATGTCGAGCAGCGCGTCGAAGCGATCCTCAGCAAAATGACTCTCGAACAGAAGATTGACATGATTGGCGGCGAGGACGATTTCTACATTCGCGCGTATCCCGAGCTTGGCTTGCCTCGCTTGCGGATGGCAGATGGCCCCATTGGAGTTCGCCACGGCGGGCCTTCCACCACAATGGCCGGCGGCATTTCGCTGGCGGCTTCGTGGGACCCCGCGCTCGCAGCGGAAGAGGGAACTCAAATCGCGCGCGACGCCCGCGCGAAGGGCGTGCATTTCATGCTCGGACCTGCTTTCAACATCTATCGCGCGCCCATGAATGGCCGCAATTTCGAATACATGGGTGAAGATCCGTATTTGGCGTCGCAAATCGCGGTGGGATACATCGAGGGAATGCAGAGCCAGGGTGTGAGCGCTACGGCGAAGCATTTCATGGGTAATAATTCCGATTACGATCGCCACAACACCGATTCGATCATTGACGAGCGCACCATGCGCGAAATCTATCTTCCCGCATTCGAAGCCGCAGTGAAACAGGGGCACGTGCGCGCGGTGATGGATTCCTACAATTTGACGAACGGTACCCACATGACGCAGAACGCCCACCTGAATATTGACGTATTGAAGAAGGAGTGGGGCTTCGACGGCATCCTGATGTCCGACTGGACGTCGACATACGACGCTGTGGAAGCTGCCAACGGTGGCCTGGACCTCGAGATGCCGTCCGGAAAATTCCTGAACCGCGAGAAGTTGCTGCCGGCAATTCAAAACGGGCAGGTTTCCGTCGCGACGATTGACGACAAGGTGCGCCGCATTCTGCGCGTCGCGATTCAGTTCGGCTGGCTCGACCGTGAACAGACCGATCTGACGATCTCGCGTTACAACCGCGAAGGCGATCAAGTTGCGCTGCAGGCCGCCCGCGAAGGCGCCGTGCTGCTGAAAAATGATGGCAATCTGCTGCCGCTCAAGAAGGACTCAGTAAAATCGATACTGGTGGTCGGACCCGATGCTTATCCCGCGGTGCCAGTAGGCGGCGGCAGCGCTCGCGCGGTGCCGTTTGAAGCCGTCAGTTTTCTGCAAGGTATCAGCGACTACGTAGGAAATCGCGCGCAGGTTTTCTACAGCCCGGGCATTCCAACTGTGCAGGAAATGGCGGCGGTGAAGTGGTTCTCCACCGACGCGAAGGGCGGGACTCCAGGATTTGAAGCAGAACATTTCACCAATCCGGATTTGCAGGGAACGCCGTTCCTCACGCGCACCGAAGAGCGTATTGATTTCGGACCGCCGCCAAGCAAGAAGAATTTGCCCACCCAGGCGTTGTCCTCTCGCTGGACCGGTTACTACACACCGAACGCCGCCGGCAAGTACGATCTCTTCGTTTCTTCATCAGGCGAAGATGGCGGCCACTACCGCGTCTACGTTGACGACAAAATTGTGCTCGATGATTGGACCACTTCAAAGGAACTGCTCGGCGTCGCGACACTGTCTCTCGATGCCAATCCGCACAAGATCGTTCTCGAACATCACGGCGAATCGAGGTGGCTTGGCGGGCACCTGCGCATGGGAATTGCACGCCAGGGTACCTACATTCTTCCGGATGCGAAGAAACTGGCGGCGAAGGCGGATGTAGTTGTGGTGGCGGCGGGATTTGATCCGCAGTCTGAAAGCGAAGGCGCCGACCGCACTTTCCGCCTGCCTCCGGGGCAAGATGAATTGGTCCAGGAAATGGCCGCCGCGAACAAGAACACGATCGTCGTGCTTACATCCGGCGGGGGCGCGGACATGAACGCATGGATCGATCGCGTGCCGGCGCTGTTGGAAGCGTGGTATCCGGGACAGGAAGGCGGAAAAGCGGCTGCAGAAATTCTGTTCGGCGATGTGAATCCCTCGGGCCGATTGCCAGCAACTTTTGAGCGCCGTTGGGAAGACAATCCGGTACACGACAGCTACTACCCGGCAGCTGGAAGCAATCGAGTCGTATATAAGGAAGGCGTGTTCGTGGGTTATCGCGGCTACGAGCAAAATGGCACAAAGCCTTTGTTTCCATTCGGTTATGGGCTTTCCTATACTTCCTTCCAGTACGGGAATCTGAGCATCAAGCCCGCGGGCGCGAACGCCAAGAGCGACGGATTTTCCGCGCCGCTATACCAAATTTCGTTCGACGTGACGAACACTGGAACGCGCGCAGGCGCCGACGTCGCTCAGGTTTATGTGGCGGAGCCGCACGCGAAAGTTCCCCGGCCCGCGAAGGAACTAAAAGGATTCGCGCGAATCAATCTGAAACCGGGCGAGACGAAAACCGCGACCGTGACTTTGGATGGCCGCGCTTTTTCCTACTACGATGCGGACGCGAAAAAGTGGCGCGCCGATCCGGGCGAATTCCAGATTCTTGTGGGACGTTCGAGTCAGGATATGCAACTGCACAGCGGCGTCACGCTTTCGGCGGATGCGGCAGCCTCTGCAAATAATAAATAGCTTTCGGCGATCGACTATCTCGGCGCGCTTAGTGCATGGTCGGAGATGCCGGAAACGCGTCCGTCAGTGATGTCACCTGCAGCGAGCTTTTCAGTTGATCGAGCGACACGGAAGAAGGAGTCGTGAGCTTGACGGTGACCGTCTCGCCTGGCAGCAAGTCAAAATAATTATCCGCGGTTTGCACATCCAGATCGCCGAACGATAGGTAAACGCTGCGCGCGAGCACCTGCGAACGGAGCGTCACCGCGTATGTTCCGTTCGAATTCGAGAGCGACGTTTCGATATGCACCGAAGTGGGTAGGTCCAGATTGTGCATGGCATCGAAGAAAATCAAATTCCGCGACACGTTCTGTCCGGCAACTCCGAGATCGAACACCAGAAAGCATTTCTTCGGATCGGCGCTTGCCAGCAGCTCCTTTTCGTCCAACGTGAAGTCCACGGCGCTGGATTGGGCAGGCACCTGCACATCCTGCGTTTTCTCCGTCAGCACTTTCCCGGAAAAATCCAGCAAGCGCGTATGAATCTGGCCGCTGAGCGCTTGCAGCTTGTCGGATACTACGTAGACGTCCACCTTCCCGTCGTGCGCGAAGGGTGAAACGATCACGTCATCGTAAAATCGCCGCGCGTAATATTGCAGCGCCTTCCAGCGTCCGTAGTAATCAATGCTCGCCCAGGAAGCCACCGGCCAACAGTCGTTCAACTGCCAATAGAGCGAGCCCATCGTGTTCGGCCGCTGCCGCCGCAGGTGTTCCGCGCCTACTTTGATGGCTTCGGCCTGCAGGACTTGGCTCAAGTACACAAACGACGCAAAATCCTTCGGCTCCGGATACCAGCGCAGCATGTAGCTCAGGATCCGCTCGTTGCCGCCGTGATTTTTCTGGTGGTCTTGCATGGTTGCGGAATGGATATCCATGTCGCCGGGCTGCGCGAAAGTGCGAATCGTGCGCATCTCCGGGAAGGATTGAAATCCATATTCGGACATAAAGCGCGGAAATTGCTGCGTGTACATTTCGATCGGGGCCAGTGCGTGCCAGACCTGCCAATAGTGCATATCGCCGTTGGTCTGGCTGTCTGGAGGGTCTTCGAAATTCGCACTCGGTGAACTGGCCCAATAGGGCACAGGATCCGCATAACGCGCAACGACACCCGCAAGGACGCTATGGAACAGCACGACGTAATCCGTCCACACTTTTTCGCGGTCGGCCGGCGAAACCGCTTCCTTGAAGATTTTTCGATCGTCCCAGTGCACCCAGCCCGTCTCGATTTCGTTATTGCCGCACCACAGGACGATGCTGGGATGATCGCGCAGGCGTTCGACTTGCTCGATGGCCTCTTGCCGCACATTCTCCTGAAAATCCGCGCCGCCCGGAACCATGTCGCCGCCGAAAATGAACTCCTGCCAGACCATGATGCCCAGCTCGTCGCAAATATCGTAGAAATCGTCCGATTCGTAATATCCGCCGCCCCACTCGCGCACCATATTCATGTGTGCGTCGCGCGCCGATTCCAGAATCTGGCGATGGATTTCCGGCGTGACGCGGTTCGGAAAGCTGTCAAAAGGAATTACATCCGCGCCCTTGGCGAAAACGGGAATGCCGTTGACGACGAACGCGAAGCTCTTGCCCGTCGCAGTCACTTCCCGGCGCAAATCGATCGAACGCAGTCCCGTTTTCAGCGAAGCCTCGGCGGCGACGTCACGTCCTGTTCGCACCGTAGCCGCAAAGCGATAGCGGTCCTGCGCACCATATCCGAGCGGATACCACAGCTTGGGATTCGCGATGTGAATCGGGACACGGATGCGATTCAGACCCGGTTCCAATTGCACGTTCTGCCGAATCGGCGCCACTGCAGCGCCGCTCAGCTCTCCATAGTTGATTTCAACGATCGCGGCCGTGCTGCGGCTCGCATCGATTTCGAATTCGGCGGCGAGCGCGGCGAATTCCTTGCTGACTCTCTGTTGTTGGACGTGAAAATTCTCGATGCGTAGCGCGTCCCAGGTCTCCGTGCGAATCGGCCGCCAAATTCCCGCGGTCACGTAGCGCGGTCCCCAATCCCAGCCGTACTGATAGGGTGCTTTGCGAGTGTAGGGCGCTGTGGCGATGTTTTCTTCGTTTCCCGTGTTATGCGAAGTGACCGACGGTAAAATGTACGGAAGCGCTTTTACTTTCGGAATCATCGATTCAATCGGGGAATGGAATACCACGCGCAGCGTGTTCGCGCCGGTCTTCAGCAAAGCTTTTGCGGGCACGCGCCAGCGCCGGAACATATTGTCGCTGTGCAGCACGGCCTGGTCGTTCACGTAAACGTCCGCGTAGGTGTCCAGGCCTTCAAAAACCAGGTCCACGTGATCGTGCGCGAGCGTCGCTGCGTCCGCTTGGAATGTGGTCCGATACTCCCAATCGGTCAGACCAATCCATTGCAAGCGCGTGTCGTTGTCCTGGTAAAAAGGATCCGGAATCAAGCCATCGCGCAGCAGATCGGTCTGCACGACGCCCGGCACCTGCGCGGGGTGCCAGTCTTTCAGCTCCACTCGATCCGTGTTGCTGACCGCGCGAAACTCCCATTTCGCTTCGAGCACTCGCAAGGAGGCTTGGCCGGCAACTTGTGGGGAAAGCGTCAGAAACAGGAAGGCGGAGTAGACCGTCCAGCGAAATAGCCGTAGTGGTAGAGGCAAGTTTGCGCCACCTCAAGTAGAATATCGATTTGGGAGCGCCGTTCCGGCGCGGTTAGAGAATAGATAATGATTTTTTGTGACGCAAGCACTTTCGGGTCTGGGCGCGCACTGGCCGCCTGAGGAGAATGCCTCTTGGTAGATCGTTCGAAGAACTCGGCGCCGCTGCAAGTCGCGCTGCTCGGCTATGGATTTGCCAGCAAGACTTTTCACGCTCCGTTGCTCACCCATGTGCCCGGATTGCGCCTTACGCATATCGTTTCCAGCGACGCGGCCAAGGTAAAGAAGGATTACGACGTCAGCGTGCTTGCGAAACCAGAAGACGCTTTCGCGCTTCCGGAAATTGATCTGATCGTGATCGCGACGCCGAATATCGCGCACTTCGATCTGGCGAGCAAAGCGCTCAACGCCGGCAAGCACGTTGTTGTGGACAAGCCGTTCACCAATACCGTCGCAGAAGGGTCCGAACTGATCCAATTGGCGAAGGCTCGCGGGCGATTGCTCTCCGTTTTTCAGGATCGCCGCTGGGACTCGGACTTTCTCACACTGCGCAAGGTGCTCGCTGATGGCGCGCTCGGCGAAGTGGCGCATTTCGAGTCGCACTACGATCGTTACCGTCCTGAGCCGCGCCAGCGCTGGCGTGAACAGCCGGGCCCCGGCAGCGGCATCTGGTTCGATCTCGGCTCGCATCTTGTGGACCAGGCGTTGCAATTATTCGGTCCTCCGGAAGCGATCTATGCGGATCTTGAGATGCAGCGTCCGCGCGGCCAAGCGGTTGATTACTTTCACGCGATACTGCGCTACGGCCGCAGCCGTGTGATTCTGCATGGCGCGTCACTGGTGGTTGCGGAGATTCCGCGATTCATCGTTCATGGCGCGCTGGGAAGCTACACAAAATTCGGCATGGATCCGCAGGAAGAGGCGCTGAAGCGCGGTGAGATTCCGGGGAGTCCGGGTTGGGGCCTGGATCCGCAGACGGGAATACGAATCACAAAGAAAGGCGACGGTTTCGATAAGCGCCAAGTTCCGAATGTACCCGGGAACTACCTCGCCTACTACCAGGGGGTTCACGACGCGATTGCCCATGGCGCGCCGAATCCTGTGGCTCCTGAAGAAGGCCTGGCGGTGATCAACGTGCTGGAAACCGGAGTCAAAAGCTCCGCGGCGCGCGCCGAACTGCCCTTCATTCAGATCAGATTGTGAGTTCCCTGAATTTGATATGATTCTTTGCGAACAATCACTCGTGTGATTAGCCCGCGCAATCAAACGGTGCGATTTCACATTCTCCGAATGGAAGTTTCATGACCATTGATCAAGACCTCGAAAAGATCGCGCTGCAAGAAAAACGCCTGCAATTCAAACACTTCGATTCCGAAGTGGCTTGGGCCGTGGGAAGCGCCCTGAAGGCCGCGGCCGAAAAACGCGGCGTCGCGGTGGCGATTGACATCCAACTCAATGGACATCAGCTGTTTGCACACGCCATGCCCGGAACCACTCCGGACAATTGGGACTGGATTCGCCGCAAACGCAATGTCGTTCAGCGCTATCACCGCAGTTCCTACGCCATTGGCTTGACGCATCAGCGCGCTCAAACCACATTGCAAGAGAAGGCGGGCCTGGAAGTGAAGGATTACGCGCCGCACGGTGGATGCTTTCCGATTCTGCTCGCGGGCACGGGATGCGTGGGCACGATCACGGTTTCCGGGTTGCCCCAGCGCGAAGATCACAATCTGGTCGTTGCCGTGCTTCAGGATTACCTCGATCCAGCGGCGGAAGATCTGGCGCTGGGTGCTCCCGCCGCGTCTTGAAGGGAGAGGATGGATGGCCGCCGACACCGACAATCCAGCCGAAAAACTCCCGAAAATCCGCGCGGTGATTTTGGATTTCGGCGAGGTCCTCTGCCACGTTCCCTCGACGGAATCAATCGAACGCCTCGCCTTCCTGTTCCAGATGGATCCGCGAACTTTTCTTCCGATCTATCTGCGGACGCGCGCTCCGTACGACCGCGGAGATTTGCTGCCGAGCGAGTATTGGCAGAAATTCGCGGAGCAAGCTGGGGTGAAAATTACCGCGGATGCGATCGAACAGGCGCGCCGATTGGATCTGGAACTGTGGAGTCACATCAACGACGCCATGATCCTGTGGGTTCAGCGACTTCACGCCGCGGGATTCAAGACGGCGATTCTGTCGAACATGCCGACCGACATGGCGACGCACGTGCGAAACAATTTCGCGTGGATCAGCTATTTTGACCATCACATCTTTTCCGGGGAAGTACGCAGCGTGAAGCCCGAACCCGAGATCTATCAGCATTGCATTGACGCACTCGGAGTCCAGCCATCCGAAGCCCTGTTCATCGACGACCGGGATGTAAATCTGGAACAGGCGCGCGCGGCCGGAATTCACGGAATCCGCTTTCAGTCGGTGGAACAGCTTCGCGAGGACCTGCAAGCGCTTGGTTTTACGATTTTGCCGCAACGATCCTAAGCTCGGCGCCGTAACCGCTCATCCACGAGCCGTCCATTCCGCGCCCGATTCTTGCGCGCGAAGAATGTATCCTGTTCGTGGTGTCATTCATCCAAACCTTGGCGGTTTTCAGTTCCGCTCAGGTGCTTCGGCCACTCTCGAATTTGACGACCAAGAAAAGGAGGAATCAGATGGCTAGCCAACCCCAGATCAGTCTAGTGCCACCCTTCACGCGCGAAGCAGCCGCCCTAAAAGCACGGAAAGCCGAAGACCTTTGGAATTCGCGCGACCCGCAACGCGTCGCTCTCGCGTACACCGTGGACTGTCCCTGGCGCAATCGCGCGGAGTTCATCAATGGCCGCGAGGCAATCATTCAGTTCCTGACGCGCAAATGGAATCGCGAGCTGGAGTACCGTCTGGTAAAGGAACTATGGTCTTTCGACGGCTCCCGGATTGCCGTTCGCTTCGCCTACGAATCGCACGACGATTCCGGGCAATGGTATCGCTCCTACGGCAACGAGAACTGGGAGTACAACGCGGAGGGCATTAATCAGCACCGCCTCGCCTCGATTAACGATCTACCCATCAAGGAGTCCGAGCGTCTGTTTCGCTGGCCCCTCGGCACTCGCCCGGCGGAGCATCCGGGACTTAGCGATCTGGGTCTGTAAAGCCAGCTCACGCCTGGCCTGAGGATTACTTCCTGGCGGAAATGTCCGGAGGCTTGGCCTCGTTCGCCGCGATCTCTGCGCGGAATTTTGCCGCCTGCTCCGGCTGTTTCAGCGCTTCGTATTCTTCCGCCAGGTCTTTGCGCGCGTTCATCAGCCAGCTCACTTTCGGATCCATCTGAGTAGCAAGAATGTCGTATCCGGCGTGAGATTCAGCCTCTGCTTCCGCGTAGCGGTGCTGGCGCAGCAACGTTCTGCCAAGCTTGATCCGCGCAATGCCCGTATTGATGTGCGTGGGTGACTGCGATTGCACGTAAATCGGAATTGCCTGGCGGTAGAGTTTTTCCGCGCGGGGCCACCGCTGTTGCGCCGTGTACACGCTGGCCAGATTGGAAAGTGCGGTGGCGTAAAGATAGTGCTGTTCTCCATACTCCGTGCGATAAATGTCCGCCATGCGCTCGAAGTATTGCTCCGCCGCGTCATATTTCCCTTCGTTGAGCGCCACGGACCCCAGTTCGTTGAGCGTGGATGCCACCGAAGGATGCACTTTCCCAAAAGTACGTTCCTTGATTGCCAGCGATTGCTGCAGTAGGTCCGACGCTTCGTCATACCGTTTCTGGTAAATCAACGACCGCGCGAGGATCGTCAGATCGGTTGCTGTCTCGGGATTGTCTTTGCCGTACCAGGCTTGCACGATGTCCAGCGCTTGCCGGTCGTATTGTTCCGCTTCGGGATAGTGGCCCAGGTCGAGCCGGATAGCGCCCAGGTTGATCAAGACATCGGCAACGCGCGGATGGCGTTCGCCGTAAATCTGTTTGTACATTGGCAGAACGCGCTGGTTGATCTCTTCCGACCTCTGGTAGTTGCCCGCATAAAATTGAGCGTTAGCGAGCTCGTACAAACTATCCGCAAGATCAGCGGGCTCGGAGCCGGGGACGGAATACAGCTGCACGGTCTGCTCGAGAATTGCGATGGATTGGTCATAATTGCCGCGATTTTCCAGCACCCCGCCGAGCGCCAGCATGGCCTTCGCCACCGCTGGGTCGTTTGCCGGCAAGTGACGCCGATCCCTGTCGAGCGCCTGGCGGATCAGCCGTTCGGCATCCGCGTAGCGTGCCTCGGCGTCTCGCAGCGACCCCAGAGCCAACAGGCCCTTCGCCGTCTCCGTGCTATCCGGACCGTAAAGCGCTTCGCGTTTTGCCAGTGCGGATTCCATCAACGCGTCTGCTTGCTCGAGCTTGCCCAACTTCTGGTAAATCCCGCCCAGCGTTTCGTAGAGTTCCGCCTGCACAGCAGGCTCAGCATCCAGGCTGCGCGCTTCCTGCACGCCGCGATCGACCAGCGTCACCACGCGCAAATCATCGGCTGGTCCGGCAGAGGGGTCGCCTCCTTGAAAGAGATTCAGCATGAACCGTTGAATTCGCTGCGTTCGCGCGGCTTGCATGAGCGCCGCATTGCGCGCCCTGGTCAGTCTGACGGTGTAAAAAATCACCAAGCCTACGAGCAGCGCAAACACCGTCGCGGCTGCGGAAACCAACTTCCAATGCCGGCGCACGAACTTGCCCAAGGTGTAGTGCCAGGTATCGGGCTGCGCCTCAAGCGGCTCGCCGCCCAAATAATGATCTACGTCGCGGATGAGCGCTTCGACGGACTGGTACCGGCGTTGCGGATCTTTGTGCATCGCCGTGAGGCATAGCACGTCCAAATCGGCCCAAGCCGTTTTGCTCGCCGCCATTGCGCTGCGGTTCGACTCGACTTCTGCCGACGCAGCCGCTTTCTTGGCTGTCTCCGACGGCTTCTCGGCTTCTTGTTCGGTCAAAATACTCTCTACTTGCGCGGGCGTGGAGTTGGAAAAATCAAAGGGGAGCTGTCCGGCAAGCAGTTCATATAGGACTACTCCAAGTGAATACACATCGCTTTGTATTCCAACCTGTTCGCCGCGGATCTGTTCGGGCGCGGCATAGGCCGGGGTCATCAGGCGCAGGCCGGTGATGGTCTGATCCACCAGCTCGCCAAGATTTTCCAGGTGTTTGGCGATGCCGAAATCCAGCAGCCGGATGCTGCCGTCGGCTTTCACCAGAATGTTAGAAGGCTTCAGGTCGCGATGAATCACCGCGTGCTGGTGCGCATACAGCACCGCTTCGCAAACGGAGCGGAATAAACGCAAACGCTCCGCAATCGAGCACTGCTGCGTTTTGCAATATTCCGTTAGCGGAACGCCTTCCACATACTCCATCACGAAGAAGGGCGTGCCGTCCGGCGAAGTGTCCGCATCGTAAAGACGCGCGATGGAGGGATGATTCAGCTGCGCCAGGGTGCGCTGCTCGGCGTTGAAACGCTCGCGGCGCGCGGGCGAAACCCAGGCATCGCGCAGAATCTTAATCGCGACCTCATTGCCCAGATCCTCGCGCTGCGCCAGGTAAACCACGCCCATCCCGCCTTCGCCGAGCGCCTGTTTGATTCGGTACGGACCGAATTCCTTGAAAGGAAGTGATGCTGAGGACGGATCGCCGAAAATCTGTGACGCGACCTCGGCCACATCGCCGTCGAGCAACGATCCACCGCGCGCGTCTTCTTCCAGAAGGATCAGGACCTGGCTGACGAGCCCCGCATCGTCGCCGCATTGCGTTTCCAGAAAAACGCGCTGCTGCGATGCCGGTAGATCGGCAGCTTCGTGAAAAAGGGATTGGACTTTCTGCCAGCGAGTGCTGTCCATCGTAGGTCTCCGGCCGAACGGGGGAGAAAACGACTTGCCGATCAGCCGTTATGCGCGGCGCAGTTCATGAGTCAGCCAGGCCTTCGCGGCTCGCCAATCGCGCAGAACCGTGGCTTCGGATACATTCAGTAGCGCTGCCGTCTCCGGAACGTCCAGCCCCCCGAAGAAGCGGCTTTCCACCATCACCGCCTGCCGCGGATTCATGCGCGCCAGCGATTCCAATGCAGTGTTCAGCGCCAGAACTTCGTCTTCGCCGGAGGGCTTCTTCTGAAACGCGTCGTCAAAGGTAACGGTAATTTTCGCCCCGCCGCCACGCTTCCCCGAGTTCCGCCGTCGCGCCGCTTCCACCAGAAGCTGGCGCATGGCGCGAGCCGCAATACGTTTGAAATGCAGGCGTGACGTCGCGCCAACGTCTGGCGATTTCGCGAGCTTGAGCCACGCTTCATTCACCAGCGCGGTGGGGCTGAGCGTGGCGCTGGGGTCGCCGCGGCGGACGCTCGATGCCAGCCTGCGCAGTTCTTCGTAGGTGACGCAGAAGAGATGGTCCAGCGCCTGCCTGCTCGCATCAGGCAGGCTTGTCTCGTCGGTGGCCGGTCCTTCGGGCAATGAAGATCCTTTCGGCGCCGTGACGGTTTTTCTTTCGCTTTCGCGCATTGTGTAGTGAAGGGCCATACCAGGGAACCCATCTCTCGCCGGCTCTAGGTCCCGTCTAGGAACGGAACTGTAGCACCGTATGCAGCCATACGGCAACGGATGGCGTGGCACGTAGCGGCCTGAAAACCCGCGGGGCGTGGCCATATGCTTTCTTGAAATTCAAAAAATGGAATGCCTGCGAAGGAGCATTTTATGAATTGCACTTCAATCCGCAATGCGCTTCTCGTTTTCGTTCTGGCCGGAGCAACTCTGGCAGTGGGTTGCGGCGGCGGCGCCGAGGGTAAATATCGTGACCCCAGCGGCACAATCAACGCCGAATTCAAAGACGGCAAGGCCTACGTCGCGCTCGGAGCATATGCGGTTGACGGCACCTACAAAGTTGAGGGTGACAAGATCGTCGCACGCGGCGATTTCGGGCCCATGCTCCCCAGCCCCCTGGTCTTCACCATTAACAAAGACGGCACGATCGACGGGCCCCGGAACAGCATGATTCCACGCCTCGAGAGAGCGAAATAGCGGTCGCGACCCGGCGGGCGCATTTTCGCAAAGGAAGGGACTCAGCGATGAGAATCTGTCGCGCCAGGTCGCTCGCAGCGTTCGCGCTAGCCGTGCTACTCGGGCCGACTGGCTGCGGCCATACCAGTTCGGATGGCGGTACGGACGAAATTCCCGGCCTTACCAAGGCGGACCGCGAGGCGCAAAGCGCGGCCATGGCGGAACTGGGGAGACATTGGCTTAAAGGGCCCGACGGCTGGACGACTGCCATCGTCTCCGGCAGCCCGTACGCGCCCGATCATTTTCTCCGGCAGTGCCGCGCAGTCACCATAAAAGAAATGGAGCCGCAGGATCTGAGCGAGTCCGACAAACTGAATGGCTTCGAATGGGTGGGACGCGCCAACTTCTCACCGACGTCCTGCCGTGAAGGTGGCGGCCAGAACACGTTGGTCTTGGACGGGATGTCGAATGTGGTCGTCAACAAACAGGCCGGCCGATGGAGCCAGTGGGTGGACTTCACGCCAGGACCGTTGCGCTTCGCGCGCGAAAAGGGCCGCTGGCAATTCAATTGGGACGCGACTTATTTGCGTGGAACGCTGCCCGGACCGCAAGATTTCGCGAACGCAGGCGTGCGGTAGGCGGATCGACAACCCGACTCGAAATGGCACGCAGCTCATTCCCGCCTGGCTCGCGGGCTTCTGCCGACTACTCCGTTGCCTTGGCAGCCAGCGCTTCAGCAACTGAGATATTTTGCAGCAATTCTTGCGGAATGCTGTGTCGCTGCTGCAAGTACGAGGGGCTATTGTAGGACGCCCAGACTCGTCCGGCAGAATCTTCCCACACCAGGATTTTTAGCGGCAGATCGATCGCCGCGCTGGGTGCCGCCACCATCACGGGCGTGCCGCCCTTGGGATTGCCAAAGATCAGCAGCTTCGTAGGACGCATTTTCAGCCCTGCCTTTTCCGCCTCGCCGCTGTGGTCCACCACAGCGAACAGCGTCACGCCTTTCGCTTGCAGAACGCCCTTGAGCTTTTCCACCGTTTCGTCCACCGAATGGTTGCTGGCCTTACTGATGATTCCATGGTCCGCAATGGGTGCCATTGATGTCACGGGTGTCTCCTCCTTGTTCCCGGAAATGTTTCCGGGTGTCGCGTGCGCCGAATCGCGCACTGAAATCAGATAGATCGTCATCGCCAGCCCGACCAATGCCAGGAACAATGCAATCGCAACCGCCGGTGCCGCCGGACGAGGCCGCCCGACGCCGCCGCGATCGAGATCCCGGACCAATCGCGCATGCTGCCATCCCGCAAACAGATTAACGATCACTCCTACTGCGATCAGCGCGGTGCCGAACCACAGCGACTGGCCGTACGATTGCGCTGAGATGACTTTCTGAACCGTCTGCAGCTCTTGCAGGAATAGTCCGAAACGCGCGACCACGAAGCCGAAGCCCATCAGCGCCAATCCCGTGCGAACCCATGCAAGAAGCGTGCGCTCGGCGGCCAAGTAATCGCTCAAAGCGGCTTGCGGTCTGCCCTCTGCCGGACCTTCCATTTGGGCACCTTTCGTTGCGAATGCCTTGCTCAGTACGCGGTCTGGAGACTTCTGCCTTCACCGGTCGCTCTGGCAGAATTATATTGCGCCGGTTACTGTGCAGGCTTCAAATTATTTCGCACAAAAAGCGTATCGCGTGCTGGGCCGGTTTCATCCAATTCTTGGTATCGCCGCCGACAGTTGCCAATCTCTAGATTGCTCGAGTGCGGGCAAGCGCGACAGGAGAAGCAAAGTGACTACCAGACTGGTCAACGTGCAGAGGTTTAGCGTGGTCTCGTCGAAATCACTCGCGGACGTCCTCGCGAAGCTCGACGCGGCGGTCGGCCACCCCAACATGGCCGCATTTCGCAACGACGTGACGTCGGCGAAATCGTTCGCGGAAGTGGAGGCCGTAGTTCAGAGGGCCGCTGGAACAGCAGGCTTGATGGAATTTGCTCGCTTCGACTTGGGCGAGTTCTTGCGCAGAAAACTTGGCGAACACGCGCCCAAGAGCGTGCGCCTGGTAATCGGCAACCCGCTCATCATGGCGCAGATGGTCGAACACGTGCCGGACGCCGGTTCGTATGCGCCGGTTACGATCTTGGTGGATGAGCGCCCCGACGGCGTGCACTTGTCTTACGACAAGATGGCCAGCTTCCTCGCTTCGTACGGAAGTCCGCAAGCTCTCAAAGTTGCGCAAGATCTGGACGTCAAGGTCGAGACGCTCTTAACCGCAGCCGCCGCCTGAAAGCATCCGGCAAAGCTTTCGCTAGTCGTTCTCGCCTGAGCTTTTGGGCTGCGAGTAAATCCGAGTCGGATCCACCAACTGGCCGTCAACGTACTTGTCGTGGTGCCGCACCCACGCCATCGAGAACGCGAGCCCGTCTTCGTCCCGTCCCTTCGGCGCCATGTCCAGCCAGTTATACGCCCCGATCAATATATCGAGCCCGCGACCGTAGGTGGAATACGTATGGAAGATGTCGCCGGCCTCGTCCTTGTAGAACGCGCTCGCGCCGGGGCCCTCCTCGCTCGGGAATTGCTGCATCGTGTAGTTGTAATACATCTCGCCCTTGGCCTTCTCTTGGCTCGTGAACGACACGTTGTAATCGCGGTTGAAATCGTTCTCGAACGATGAGACCCACTTGAATCGCCAGCCCATGCGCATTTTGAAGGCGCCAATCTGGGCCAGCGGCGCTCGTGAAACCACCACCAGCCTGGTGTCTCGTGCGGCCAGGTGCGCCACGCTGCCGTCAAAATGATCCGCCAGCAACGAGCAACTCGGGCAGCCTTCCGCCCAGCCTGGACCGAACATGAAGTGATAAATCATCAGCTGGCTTTTGCCGCCGAACAGATCGGCGAGCGACTCTTTGCCCGTCGGCCCGTCGAACACGTATTCCTTCCGCACTTTTTCCCAGGGCAGTTCCCGGCGCAACCGGCTCACTTCGTCGCGCAGCCGCGTGAACTCCTTTTCCTTGTTCAACAGTTCGGTTCGTGCTGCGATCCACTCCGCATGCGACACCATTTTCGGGTGATCGATCCTCTTCTTTTCTGCTGTCGATTCCATCGTCCTCTCCTTATCGTTCGATTTTCGATTCGGTAGTCGTGTATTTATGCGAACGGATTTTCGTCCGCGCTGGGGCCGTAAATCGAGGGCACCGGAACGTCCAGGATTCGCAGGTAAACGGAAAGCTGCCCGCGATGATGATAGGTATGATTCAGCAGGATCGAGCGCAGGAACCCGATCCGTGGTATCGACATCAAGGTTTTTCCGTTTCTCGTCAGCGTCCATTCGGACATAAGCCGGGAGTCGTCCATATTTTTCAGCGAAGCCCGCGCACTTGCCATGCTCTGGGAGAAGGCTTCCAGCACCTCCTGCCGGCTCTTGGCCTCGGGTTGCGCGAAGTTCGGAACTTCAGCCGTATCCTGCGCTACCGCTGCCACGATCTGGCCCGGGCCCGAGGCGATGTGCAAAGCCAGCTGCCCCAGCGAGAACGATTTCGGGTGTGGTCTCCAAGCGAGCCTGTCGTCCGGAATTCGTTCCAGCACCCGCTTGGTTGTCTGTGCTTCCTGGTCAAACTCCATCAAGAGGGAATCCGCGAGTCTCATCGCTGCTCCTTTCCGTGCATGTTAGATTTAGCGTTCGCATCTTTATGACTTTGAGAATCGAACGAGCCCCCCTCGTTCGCGTAACTCTTCGCATGCAACTTCTTCGCGGCGAGCGCCGTCAGCCCGCCTGTGGACAGGATCCCGGTGATAAACAGCGCGGCGCTCGCCATGCACGCTGGACACATACATTTCTCCTCCCGCGGCCGCCGCGCTTACTGCGGCCGGCGCTTCGCTTCGGCGTGTTTGCGCACGCCATCGTTCATGTACGTCCAACCCTTCACAACTCCCTCGCGATGCTCGTCCGAAATCAATCCGAACGCCAGGTGCTGAAACTTGATCAGCGTTCCGCCATCCACCTCGCTCAGCCGGTATTGCACGTTCGAGCTGACCGGATAGGACATGAACAGCGGCCCGTAGAACTCCAGCAGCGTGGGCCGCTTGATCGCTTGCACATGGCCCCACAAATGACCGTTCTCACCGCCGAGGTCGCGATACCAACGCCCGCCCGGCCATGGTTCGATCTTCAGCGAAATGGGCTTGCCGTCGGGCGTTTCATTCAACGGTCCGAGGTATTCGAGCAATGAGTCGAAGGTTACCTGCAAAGGCGCCCGCACGTGAATTTCCTGTGTGATGCTCAACGTCAAATCCTCAATCGTCCGATTCATCTTGATCGCTGCTGAAGTCATGGTGATCTCCTTTAATCAGAATTTGTCCTGCCGCGCGGCCGGGATCGCGCCCTGCCACGAACTGCTTTTCCGCTCCGCATGCTCTTTCACGCGATTCAATTGATGCTGCCAGAACCGCTCGAACGTGCTGGTCCACTCGTGCAATGGCCGGATCGCCTCCGCGTTCACTCGGTACATCATCCTGCGTCCCTCCCGGCGTACGTTCACTAGCCCAACGTCCAGCAGTACGCGCAGATGCTTGGAAACCGAAGGCTGCTCCATTTCCAGCGTCGCCACGATCTCGCCCACCGACCGTTCCTGCAGCGCCAGATAGTTCAGGATTTCGCGCCGCCGGGGCTCGGCAACCGCATTGAATGCGTCAGAGGTTGTAGCCGCTCGAGCCATGGGCAAACAATACATTCCTATATAGGAATATGTCAAGCTATTTTTTTTTGCTCCATAGCACGGGTTGGGATCGGCGAACTTCAGGCGATCGGGGCCTGGCGGCCTCTAAGCTGGCTAACTGGCGGGATGTAGTTTCGCGCGAACACTTTGTTCCAGGTATTCGTCCAGGTGTTGTCTCATGGCGCGGAGTGGTTCTTCATCGTTCTGCAGTCGGCTGATCAGTAGTGCGCCTTCCAGCGAACTGATGATCAGCTGCGAGAGCTTTCGCGGGGCGACGCTGCGGTCAATCTGATGTTTCTGGATGCCTTCCGCGGTGATTCGCGACAAGCGTTCCGTCCAGCCCTGCAGGGCTCGTCGAGCACGCGCGCGCAACACCGGATTTCCGTCGTCGGCCTCGACCGCGGTGTTCATCAACGGGCAGCCGCCGGGCACCAGCCCCGCGCGCCTCTCCACAAAATTAGCGATCGTTTTCTTCAGCCGGTCGACGCCGTCCGGAACGTCTGCGACGCCATCCAGCCTGCCGCGCACGGCCCTCTCCCACGCGTAGTCGAACGCCTCGGCCGCCAGTTCTCTTTTACCCGAAAAATGGCGATAGATTCCGCCCTTCTGCAGCCCGGTGGCTTGCATCAGGTCCGCCAGCGAAGTTCCCTCGAAACCCTTCTGGTTGAATAGCGGCGCGGCCTTCTCGACGATATCGCGCCTGGTTTGCTCGCCCTTGGTCATCTGCGACTCCCCGAACCAGCTCTGAGACCGACTGGTCTTTTACGTCATTTTAGCACAAAATGAATGAGACCGAACGGTCTCTTTCGCATCGAATGGACCAGAGGACCCATGAGCGAGGCGCTGGCTGCAGCCATTCCCCTTCGTCTTCCCGCTCCGCGAGTGGGCATCAATCCATGGTTCATCGCCATCACCGTCACCCTGGCGACCTTCATGGAACTTCTGGACACCGCCATCGCCAACGTATCTCTTCCCCACATCGCCGGCGGCCTCGCCGTCAGTGCGGACGAAAGCACCTGGGTGCTCACGAGCTACCTGGTTTCAAACGCCGTCGTCCTGCCGCTCTCCGCATGGCTCAGCCGCCTTCTCGGACGCAAGCGCTACTACATGATCTGTGTGGCGACGTTCACTGTGAGTTCGTTGTTGTGTGGTTTTGCTCCCAGCCTCGGCGCCCTGATCTTTTTTCGCGTCTTGCAGGGAATCGGCGGCGGCGGGCTGGCTCCGGTGGAACAAGCCATCCTCGTGGATACTTTTCCGGCTGCCAAACGCGCCGCGGCCTTCGCTCTCTACAGCATGGCTATCGTCACGGCGCCGGCGATTGGTCCTCCCTTGGGTGGCTGGATCACGGACCACTGGAGCTGGCGCTGGATTTTCTTCATCAATATTCCGATCGGCATCGTCTCATTGATTCTCACCAGCCGCTTGCTCACCGATCCTCCGGAATTCAAGCGTGAGGTGGAAGCTGCGCGCAAAGACGGCAAACTGAAAATAGATGTCTGGGGAATTTTCTCCGTGGCCATGGCTTTCGCCTGTCTGGAAGTGGTTCTCGATCGCGGCCAGACCCTGGACTGGTTTGAAAGCAACTTCATCGTGTTCTTTTTTGTCATCGCCATCGCCGCGCTGGTGTTCGCCATCATCTGGGAGTGGCGCCACCCCGATCCCGTCGTCGAAATCCGCCTGCTGGCGGATCGAAATTTCGCGCTGGCAAATATTTTCTACTTCCTTTTTGGATTCACACTGTACGGATCCACCGTGCTGATTCCGCAGATGCTGGAACGGCTCTACGGCTACACCGCTACGGACGCTGGCCTCGTTCTCGGTCCGGGCGCGCTTGTGATCGTGATGCTCGCGCCGGTGGTGGTCAGAATCCTGCCCAAAGTAGGCGTGAAACGGCTCCTGGCCTTCGGCTATTTCGTTTTCGCGCTCGCCATGTGGTATTACGCCAGCTTCACTCTCGCCACCGATTATCGTCACGAAACGCTGGCGCGCGTGCTGCAAGGACTGGGAATCGCGACGCTCTTCGTGCCTGTCAGTCAGCTGGCGTATTCCAATCTGGCCAAGAATAAAAACAACAAGGCCTCCAGCCTTACGAATCTATTCCGCAATCAAGGTGGCAGCTTTGGCATCGCTTTCGTGACCACGCTTCTCGCGCGCCGTTCGCAATATCATCAAAGCATTCTCGTGGCGCACGCCATTCCTTCCGATCCGCGCTACCGGCAACTCTTGGCCAACCTCACCGATTATTTTTCCCTTCATGGCTTCTCCCACGCAGATGCGGCCGTTCACGCGCAAGCGCAGGCATTCGCCCTTCTCGAACGCCAGGCTTCCTTCCTGGCTTTTCTGGATTGTTTCACCGCGCTGGGATGGTTTGTCCTGATGGGCGTGCCGCTGGTATTTCTGATTCGCAAATTCAAGCCCGGAACAACTTCTGGCGCTCATTAAGCGCACGACGATAACCTCGCGTAAACCAGCAAAGGCTTCTTGGCGCTCGATGACGGCAGTGCCATAATTTGCAGTGGCCGCGGAAAAGGGTGCACCGTGAAAGCCGCCATCCTAAAATCGGCGCAAGCAACGCCAACACCACGGCTGGAGATTGCAGAAGTTCCGCGCCCGCAGCTCGTGCCTGGCCTTCTGTTGCTGCGCGTTCTCGCCTGCGGTGTCTGCAGAACGGATCTGCACATTCTCGAACGTGACCTGCCCCCGCTTCGGCCCCAGCTGATTCCCGGTCATCAGATCGTCGGCGAAGTGATCGAAGGCGAAAGCGCGGAATCCCCGATTGGCTCGCGCGTGGGCGTTTCCTGGATGGGCGGCACAGATGGCGATTGCTGGTATTGCCATCACGCGATGGAAAATCTGTGCGATCGGCCCACCTTTACCGGCTACACGGTAGATGGCGGCTACGCCGAGTATGTGCTGGCTCGCGCGGACTTCACATTTCCTCTGCCAGGCGGTTTGGACGACATCCACGTCGCTCCGCTGCTCTGCGCCGGCATCATCGGATTTCGCAGCTTGCGCGTCGCAGGCGTCCAGCCCGGCGAACGAGTTGGCCTTTTCGGCTTCGGCTCCTCCGCCAGCCTCACCATCGCCGTTCTGCGGTCCTGGAAATGCCAGGTCTATGTTTCCAGCCGAGGAGATTCCCATCGCAAGCTGGCCGTCTCGCTCGGCGCCACCTGGGTAGGAAAAGAAAATGAAAGACCGCCGGTCGAGCTCGACCGCGCCGTCACCTTCGCTCCCAGCGGAGACGTCGTCGTAAGCGCGCTGGCAAGTCTGCGCAAAGGCGGCGTCGTTGCCATCAACGCCATTCATCTGGATCACATGCCGCAATTTGATTACGACAAGCTCCTGTGGGGCGAACGCGTGATTCGCAGCGTGGCCAATATGACCCGCGCCGACGCCCGCGATTTTCTGAAAATCGCGCACGCCATCGGCATCCACCCACAAACCACGGTGTTCCCACTCGCGCAAGCCAACGAAGCCCTGCAGGCCATCCAGCATGAAACTGTGGATGGCGCAGCAGTCATTGTTCCGTGACCAGTGGCCGCCAAAAATCAAGCGCCATCATCGTGCGCAGACCTGCAACGGCAGCCATCGAAATAAGCTCTACTCAAGCGGCACAACGGCCGAGGCAAGTGCAGTGTCAAGCTCGCCTTCCCACCGCGCGATCACCGCGCACGCCAGGCAGTTCCCGATCACGTTCACTGCTGTGCGCGCCATATCCATCAGCGCATCAATTCCGAGGATGATGAAAATCGGTTCGCTGGGCAGATGAAACGTTGCCGCAGTCGCCAGCAATACCACCAGCACCGCGCGCGGCACTCCCGCGACGCCCTTGCTCGTGAGCATCAGAGCAAACACCATGAAGAGCTGTTGCAGCCACGTCAAATGAATCCCAGCCACCTGCGCCACAAAAATAGACGCCACCGCCAGATAGAGTGTTGACCCATCCAGATTGAAGCTGTACCCGGCAGGGATCACGAACGCCACAATTCGCCGCGGCACGCCAAACGCCTCCATGGATTCCATTGCACGAGGCAGCGCCGCTTCCGAAGTGCTCGTCGCAAAAGCGATCGTAGCCGGCTCAGCCAGCGCGCGAACGAAGCGTCCGAGCGGTAGCCGCGCGAATAATGCGATGGGCAACAGCACCACCAGCAGGAAGAACGCCAGCGCGCCGTAACCGGTGAGCAGCAATTTCCCCAGCGGCAGCAGCACGGCGATTCCCATGTGGCCGACGGTATAAGCCATCGCCGCGCCCACGCCCACCGGCGCGAAATACATCACCAGATTCGTGAACGCAAACATCGTCGCAGTCAGCGACTCGCAGAAACTCAGCAGCGGGGCGCGCTTGGCTTCCGATATCCGCGCCAGCGCAATCCCGAAGAGCACGGAAAACACCGCCACCTGCAAAATCTGATTTTCCGCTACCGATTTCGCCAGATTCTCCGGAAAAATGTGCAGCAGGAAGTCGTCCCAATGGAGCGGAGCCGCACCGGGCGCAGATTCCGTTGCGGCCGCTGCCGTCACGGTCAATCCTTCTCCCGCCCGGCTTATATTGATCGCGCCCAGCCCGATGAACAGCGCCAGCGTCGTCACAATCTCAAAATAGATCAGGCTCTTCACCCCAATCCGTCCGACAGCCCGCAAATTTCCATGCCCTGCAATTCCAGTCACCAACGTGCCAAAAATCAGCGGCGCCACAATCACTTTGATCAAACGCAGGAAAATATCGCTGAACACGCGCAAATGCTCGCCGAGCTGCGGCCGGTCCAGCCCGATCTCCCCGCCCAGCAGCATCGCGAAAAAAATCCAGTAAGTCAGCGACGGCCTGCGCCATCCACCCGCTGCAAGGATCGCCAGCCCAAGCCAGCGCGTCACTGCGAACCACGATTGTGGAGCAAAGACGAGCGGCAGGATCGCCGCTGCCAGAAATAACAGCACACCCATCGCGCTGAGAGTGCGGAATGCGGGCGGCGTCTGTTGAAGGTGTGAATGTTCAGGCTGTGAGGAGGCAGCGGGCGCAGTGGTCATGGTCGATTGCTAGAGTGTCACTCGAATTTCTCACGCAATTCGCCCAATTCGGGCGACCTGCGGCCCCTACTATACGATCAAAGGCTCGAGATTGTAGAAGCCCCTCCTTCTGCGGCCGAGGCTCCCGCCTTGTCCGCAAGCGAACAATCCATCTCTCGCATTCGCACAATCTGGGTGTGTTCGCTTCTTTTGCTGCACACTAAATCCTCTAGTGTCATTGACTTGCACAGTCATCGTTTTGGTACCAGGCGTGCCAAATTACTCACGGGTTTGTGTGAACATACCCGTCGCCCGGATCGTGGCAACGGCCATGCGTCAACTCGATTTCTTGGAGGGAGGGCCGAGCATGATGAACCTGCTGCGTGACACCCGCTTCGGATTCCGCCTGCTCCTGAAAAATCCCGGCTTCGCAGCCATCGCGGTTCTTGCTCTGGCTCTGGGCATTGGCGCCAATACCGCCATTTTCAGCGTCGTGTACGCGACGCTGCTCGCTCCGCTGCCCTATCCGCAGGCCGACCAACTCGTCGTCGTCCGCTCCTTCGTCGCTGGAAATAAGAACGTCTCCTCGGCCGGCGATTTTCTCGAATGGCAGCGCCAGAACGCCGTCTTCCAATTTATGGGCACTGCTACTGATTCCGATTTCAACCTCTCGGTCGGCGAGAAGCCCGAACGCGTCCGCGGCAGTTTCACCACCCCGGGTTTTCTGGATCAATTGCTTGGCGAATCTCCATTTCTCGGCCGTTACTTCGGCTCCGACGAGGCCGTGGCCGGAAAAGATCACGTCGTCGTTCTCACCAATCATACCTGGCGCGAACATTTCGGCAGCGATCCTCACATTATCGGCCGCGAAATCCGTGTGAACGGCGAAATCTACACGGTGATCGGTGTGCGTCCCCCCGGACAAGCCGACCGCACGCCGACGAATCTTTTCGTACCGCTGGTTTTCAAACCGGATCAAATGAATCACGATTTTCATTTCCTCGTGATCTTCGCGCGCATGAAGCCCGGCGTCACCTTGGCGCAGGCCAATGCGGATATGGCGGCGGTCGCTCGTCACATAGCGGAGGCTTATCCGAAGTCGAACAAAGGTTGGGGCGCTGTCGTCGAGCCGCTGAAGAATGACTTTCTGGATCGCGACGTGCGCACCGCTCTGTGGCTATTGCTCGGCGCCGTCGCATTCGTTCTGCTCATTGCTTGCGCTAACGTCGCCAACCTGCTGATGGCACGCGCTACCACTCGCCAGAAAGAAGTCGCCGTTCGCGCTTCTCTGGGCGCTTCGCGTCAGAGGCTTTTCAGCCAGTTTCTCGCCGAAAGCATCGTGCTCGCATCCATCGGAGGCGCGCTGGGCATCGCGCTGGCGCGGGGACTGCTCGATGTAATCATCTCGATCATGCCTCCGTTCACTCTTCCTCCCGAAGCCGATGTCCGGCTGAACATTCCGGTACTGCTCTTTACCGTCCTCGCCACTCTGTTTGCCGGAGTGCTATTCGGCAGCGTTCCGGCGTGGCAGGCGTCGCGCATGAACTTGAATGAAGTCTTGAAAGAGGGTGGCAGGTCAGCCGTTGGCGCCGGACGTCACGGCTTTCGCCGCGCGCTCGTAATCGCGGAATTTGCGCTGGCGCTCAGCTTGCTCGCCGGCGGCGGCCTGGCGATTCACAGTCTGTGGAACGTGGCGCACGCGGACCTGGGCTTCCGCACCGATCACATCCTCACGTTCCAGCTTCCGGTACCGCAGGGTCACCTCACGGATCCGCAACAAATCGCTATCTTCTACCATCAGCTCTTGGAAAGAATCCAAGCTTTGCCCGGCGTCACTGCCGCCTCGGCTTCGGAAGGCATCCCGCTCGAGGGCGTGAATTTCGGCATGCCTTTCCAGATTGCAGGCAGGCCGAATATCGAAGATCCCTCCGCGCGTCCCGGCGCGGGTTTCAGTATGGTCACTCCGCAATATTTCAAAGCGTTCGGCATGACCATGGAGCGAGGGCGTTCCTTCACCGACCAGGATGTAGCCGGAAGTGTTCCGGTAGCCGTCGTCAACGAAGCGTTCGTCAAAAAATTTCTCAATGGTGCTGATCCGCTCGCGCAAACCATTCTCGTCGAACAACTCATTCCCGGCGTCACCAAACTCGGCTCGCCCATTCCCTGGCAAATCGTCGGCGTGTACCACGATGTTCGCAATGGCGGCCCTCGCGACGTCGGTTTCCCGGAAATCGATGTGCCGTTCGCCCAAAGTCCCTGGCCGCAAGCAGCGATCGGCGTGCGCGCCAGCGTTGAACCGGCCACCTTGACCCGCAGCATCACCGAAATCGTGCAATCCATGGATCCGAATCTGCCACTCTCGGAAGTCAAAACAATGGATCAAATCAAGGACGAATCGCTGGCCGGAGACCGCTTTACTGCCGCGCTCTTTGGCGGCTTTGCGGCTGTCGCGCTGCTCTTGGCGACTTTGGGGATTTATGGGGTGATGTCTTTCGCCGTCGTCCAGCGCACGCACGAAATCGGCCTGCGCATGGCCCTCGGCGCACGGCGCGGCAATGTGCTAGCTCTGATCCTCAAGGAAGGAATGCTCCTGGCCGGGGTCGGACTGCTGCTGGGCCTCGCGGGAGCGTACGGCGTCGGGAAAGCCATGCGCAGCATTTTCTACAATGTCGGCACGATTGATTTCGCGGCCTTCAGCGCCGTCGCCGCGGCTCTGCTCTTTGCTGCGCTCCTGGCCTGCTTCATCCCTGCACATCGCGCGACGCTCGTAGATCCGATGCAAGCCCTGCGCGAGGAATAAAGCGGGCTCGCGCCCTGATCCATTCGCAGCGCGAGACTTTGCATTCCTAATGCGCTGGTTGCGCTGTCGGAGGCAGCAGGCCGTTCAGCCGCAGATACATCGCAGCCGCGCTGTAATGATCTGCGAAATCGTTCGTCAGTGCAATCATGGCGCCTGCGCGCGTTAATGTGATAGGGCCGCGCGTGAATACCACTTCGCCCAGCTTCGAATCATCCACGCCGGCGAGCGACTGGGTGCAGAAATCGAAGGAAGACTTGAGCGCTGCGGTCAACTTGTCTTTACCATCAGACTCTTTCAGCTCGTCCATCTTGGGGATTCCCACGCCGGATATCATCGAGCAGAGACGGAAATTCGAGTTCGCCATATGCACCACCAGATGTCCGAAACTATTCTGCGCAGGCGTCGGCTGGTAGCCGTACTTGTCCGCCGGCATCTCTTCGGTGGCCGCAATCAGGTTTTTCGACTGCCGTTCCACGCTGCTGCGCACCGCGGTTGCCACAGGATTTGCGACCAGCGCGGTCGGTGGAGCGGGAGTTTGCGTCGCGGCTGCTTGTTGCGCAACCGCTGCCAAGGGCGAAATCGCCGCCAGTGCAAGAGAAAGCAGTGTTCGCTTCATGTCTGATACCTCCGCTGAAATTCGGGCGGCACCAGCATAGACGCGCTCGCCGCGCGCGGCAAGACGGCCTATCTGCTTTACAACACAAAGTACTTGACAGATGCGTTCGGCCTGCTACTCTTGCCGTATGGCTCTTCCCGAACCTTCTCGCTCTCAGGCTCCCGTCGCCATCGCCGACCATGCCCGCGACAATCTGCGGTTCATCCGCGAGACCATGGAGCGCGCCGGTTCCTTTACCGCCGTTCCCGGTTGGGGCGGCGTGGCCATGGGCATCACCGCTCTGGGTGCTGCGGCCATCGCTTCGCGCCAGGCCTCGTCTCTCCCCTGGCTCGTCACCTGGACCGCCGAGGCGGTCATCGCAATCGTCATCGCGGGCTGGACCACCTATTCAAAGGCACGCCAGGCCGGGTCGTCGCTGTTCAGTGGACCGGGCCGGCGCTTTGTGTACAGTTTTGCGCCGCCGCTTTTTGTGGGCGCTTTGCTCACTGTCCTGCATCTGCGTTCCAGTGACATCGGCCCCATTCCAGGCCAGTGGCTGCTGTTGTACGGAACCGGCGTAGTCACCGGGGGCGCGTTTTCCATTCGCATCGTGCCGTTGATGGGCCTATGTTTCATGGTTTTGGGAGCGGTCGCCCTGTTCAGTCCCTGGAACTGGCAGAATGCGCTGCTGGCGGCGGGGTTCGGCGGCTTACACATTATTTTTGGAGCCGTCATCGCGAGGAAATATGGTGGCTAAATCGGGAGTGTATCGTCGCGAGCGTGCTGAGGGCGACGAGCGCAACAAGCGAACCGCTTCGCCGGCGCGGCCCGCGGAAAATACGGCGACGAATCTGGACCGCCTGATCCACGAGCGCACGCGCCTGGCCATTGTCAGCGCGCTTGCCGTGAATGAATCGCTCACTTTCAACGAATTGAAAGAGCTGCTGCGCGCTACCGACGGCAACTTGAGCGTGCACGCACGCAAACTGGAAGACGCCGGCTATTTGGGCTGTACGAAGTCCTTTGATGGGCGCATGCCGAAAACGGAATATCGCCTGACGGCTGCCGGCCGTCGCGCTCTCGAAAAGTATCTGAACCATATGGAAGCTCTGATCCGCGTCACGCGCGAGGGTTAGGCTCCGAAAAATTTTTGCCGGGATACTCTATGAATAAAAGTACTTTGACGTTAGTGCCGCAATCCCAACTCCACGTCGCCATCCTGCTCGACGGCAACGGCCGCTGGGCTTCCTCGCGCGGCCTCGCCCGCTCCGAAGGACATCGCGCCGGCGTCGAATCGGTCCGCCGCGTCGTACGTGCCGCTCCCGGCTTGGGTATCGGCACGATGACGCTGTACGCGTTTTCCTCGGACAACTGGGAACGCCCCATGAGCGAGGTTGTCGCCCTGCTCGGGCTGCTCGAACAATATTTTCGCACCGAAGCCGCCGCATGCGCCGCAGCAGGCGTTCGCTTGCGCGTGATCGGCCGCCGCGACCGGATTCCGCCTTTGCTCGCGCAAGCCATCGAATCCGCCGAAAAGCTTACCGCCGCTGGACGCGCGCTGGAATTGCGCATCGCCGTGGACTATTCCGCTCGCGACGCCATCCTACGCGCCGCGTGCTGGATGCTCTCGAGCCTCGAAGTTTCGCAGCGTGAATTCGCCAAGCGTCTCGGCGAAGTCACCCACTCAAGCGGCCCCGCCTTGGATGTGGACTTGCTCATTCGCACCGGTGGCGACCGGCGCCTCAGCGATTTCATGCTGTGGGAATGCGCCTATGCCGAACTGTTTTTTACGCCGCGCATGTGGCCGGAATTCGACGCCGCCGATCTGGCCGCCGCCGTGGAAGATTTTCGCGGCCGCGAACGCCGCTTCGGCCGGTTGCCCGAAGCCGCCGCGAGCTAGACCGCGCTATTGCGCCGCAGTCCGCGCGCGCCACATCTCAAAAGCTCGCTTGATCACCCGAGTAGCCGTCGTGGTCAGCGAAAACTGCGCAAGTTCATCCTCGCGCGCCCAAGCCACATCACGCACATCACTCGCCGCCCGCGCTTCGCCGCTCTCCACCGCGCACAAGTAATCCAGAATCACGAAGTGATATTTCGTTCTCCCATCCTGGTCCGGAAAAATTCGCTCGAACACCTCGATCAATTCCGCCACGCGCACTTCCAGCCCCGTTTCTTCCGCCAATTCGCGGCGCACTCCCTCCTCAATCGTTTCGCCGACTTCCAACATGCCTCCGGGGATCGACCATTCTCCTTCCAGCGGCGGGCTGCCGCGACGAATCAGCAATGCCCGCCCCTCCGCAATCACCACTCCGCCCACTCCCACCAGCGGCCTGTCTGGATACTCGCGTCGCACCGTCACCTTTACGCATCCCCTCTCGCCAACGCTTGACACCTGCGGTATATAATAGCCCGCCAGTGGATGTACACCCAGGAAGGAGAGAAATCTCGTGACCCGATGTCCGGAATGCGACACCGAAATTGATTTGGACGAAGACGAAGTCGAGGAAGGCGAAATCCTCAGCTGTCCGGAGTGCGACGTCGAGTTGGAAGTGACGCAAACGCATCCCGTGCACCTCATCGTCATCTCCGAAGACGAGGACGATGACGACGAAGAAGAAGAGGAAAAGTCCAGCGTCAAGGAAGATGAAGAGGACGATGACGAAGACGAGGAAGAGGTCGGATAATTCCCGTCTCGCGCTTCACGCCCGCATCTTTTCCGCTTTCCGCATCATCTTACTGGTTGTATGTCGGAGTGCCGGCCATCTCGCGCTCGAGTTGCCGCCCGATTCGGCCGCGTGTTTTTCATTTTCAGCCGCAGGAGCTGAAAAGAACAGGACCCCGTGAAAAGCTACAATCTGTTTCAGGTCGCCGCAATGCTGCTGTTGAGCCTTTTGGTCGCGATGCCCGCCCACGCGCAAGAAGAATCGAAAGCCCAGAAAAAAGCGGAAGCCCAGCTAAAGGTGCTGCACGGCAGCGTGATTGATAAGAGCGAGAATCCGGTCCCCTCCAGCGTGATTTACCTGAAAAACGTGAAGTCCCAGGCGGTAAAAACCTATATCGCGGATGATTCCGGCAATTATCGTTTCAGCGGACTGGACCCGAACGTGGACTACGAAATCCACGCCGAGCACGACGACATGACTTCTTCCACCCGCACCGTTTCCAGCTTCGATAGCCGCCGCGACATCGAAGTCACCCTAAAACTCTCCAAAAAGAGAAACGAATAACCGCGCAGGGATCCCCCCCTGTGGACTTTAGACGACCCTAGCTTCATCCGATCGCATGTCTGTGCCGGTGTCTTTGCCGTTATCTGAATTTATCCTTGTCCGAGTTCGCCGCCAGCAGTGTTCATCTGCGTTCATCAGTGGTGCCTTTTCTCCCCGCCATCACACGAATCGCTCCCGGCAAAATCTCAAATTCCGCCGGCGCCTCGCCCAGCGCTTCCCCGTCACCGTGCACCCGCGCCGCCCTGTCCGCGCGCAATGAAACACGTCGGCAACGATAGCGTGTCACCTCCGGGAAGCCGCGCAGATCTCCAGTAGTCAGCACAATCGGGATCGCTTCCAGCAAACGCAGCAACCCCACATCGCCCACGATCACTACATCCAGCAAACCATCATCCATCTCCGCCCGCGGAGCGATCCGCACGCCCGAACCATAGCTCGTCGCGTTCGCCACCGCCACAAACAGCGCACGGCCAGACCAACTCGCCTCGTCCATCTCGACCGCCACATCCCACAGCGGCTCGCGAAAAAATATCGTGAACGCTCCCGCAAGATAACGCGTCACTCCCGGCCACGCACGGAATCGCGTGTTCGCCAGGTGCGCTGCCTCTGCGTCCAGCCCCATGCCTCCGGCGCCCAGGTAATGCGCCACGCGGCCGTCGCCGAAGCGCACGCGCACCAGGTCCACTGCTCGCGGCTGCCCGCGCACGAACGCGTCCGCCGCCGCAATCGGATCGCACGGAATCCCCAGAGCGCGCGCAATGTCGTTTCCGTTCCCCGCCGGAAAAAATCCCGCCACCACATCCGTTCCGCGAATGCCCTCCACCAAATGATGAAACGCGCCGTCTCCGCCCAGTGCCACCACAGTTCGAAATCCGTCCGAGGCCGCGCGCGCCGCCTGTTCGCGAATATCACCTGCACCTTTCGAATGAAGGAACGTCGCCTGGCAGCCGCGCGCCGCCAGCAGACTCGCCACCGCCCGTTCGGCGCGCAACGCCCGTCCCCCGCCGGATGCGGGATTCACAATCACCAATGTGTCAGGTTTCATTCCAGAGGAAATACCGCAGTGCAAATCATCGCGCCGGACTACACCGCAAGCCGCAATCTCCACTTCGCTGTCTTACTTGCATCCAGGCACGCGAAACGATCCGATCTTCGTCCGATAATTTTCATCGCCCGTCTGCAAATAATCGCCAACGTACCAGAACGTGCAGTCATCGCTCGGATCCATCGCGGTGGTCGTGTAATCCTCCCACCGCAGCGTATTCTTCTGTGCGGCTTCTCCGCTTGCCAGCACCGTTTCGTGAAACGACAGCATACCCTTGGGGTCGCCTTCCCGCCGCGCGGCAAACCGCTGTCCCGCATAATTCGGAATTCCGCCAAACGAATATCCCACGCCGATGTCGCCCTTCCTGTCCATCGCGATGCTCGGAATCCAGCGGTAGAACGCGTCCGGCGCGTAGGTGCCCTGCTGGTAAAGCTCCACGTCCCGCTTCTTGTCCAATCGGAATTCGTACCAGCGCACTCCACCTCCGCCCGCCTGCGTAGCCACCGCATGCGCCGCCACAATCGATTCACGATTGCCGATTCTCCGGTACACCACTCTCTGCATGATCTTGTCGCCCTGCACGTCCAAACGCCGGTCGGTGTCGGGCTGCGGCACGCAGTTGGTCAACTGGCCGTTGCATAGATAATGATAGGGAGCCACGGGGATTTTCGCCGGTCCTTCCGCTTTCGTATTCGTCGGAGTCGTCCAGTCCACGTGAACTTTCCACACGTAAATCCCATCGTCTTCGAATATTTTTTTCAGCTGTGTGCCGCCGGCCGCCAGCATGATGTTCGGTGCCCCGGCCGGCGGCAGTTTCTGTCCATCAATGTCCGCGTTATTCAGGAAATTCACGCCGTCGATGATGATGCACTGCTCGGTCGCGGGCTGTCCCAGCAGCATCTTGCTGCGGTCCGCGATGCAATCGTGTTTCTGAATCACGTCGTCGCCGGTACTGGTCGGCACGTAATAGCCGTCCGGCCAAATCGCCGGCCGCGGATAATCCGGAAAAAGCGTCCGCTCAAACGCATAACGATAGTAAGCGCCCAGCGGATCCGGCCCTACGCTCACGGCGTAGCACATCGCAAACGTTCCCTCTTTTTTCACGGGACCCTGATGAGGTGTGCGCGGCGGTGGCTGCGGCGGATTCGCGGGCGGCGCCACTGCTGGTCCGGGATTGTCGAGTCCGCCGGGAGGTGCCGGCTTGCCTTGTTCGGAGAATTCGCCCGGCGCGATGCGCCCGAAAATCGGCATCACGATCAGCCAGCGCTTTGCCAGTTGATCGTAGCGGACCACCGCGTCTCCGTTGTCGCGCGCCTCGCACGCGCCGCCGAAGCTCGTGAAAATTGCATTCGTGGCCGCCGGGCCGTAAAGCACCGTACCGGTTTTGTCGTAGTGCGCGCCCTTCTTCGAATACACCGCGATCCGCGTGTTCACGATTTGCACGATGTGATCGGGACCCACTGCCAGGCTGTTGTCCGAAGGATTGCGAAACGTCGCGGTTCCCTGCGGCCCCGTGAAACCGGAGCCCAGCCCGTCCAAGCTGTCGAGCAGCGGCACCGCCGCACGCTTGCCCTGCGATTTTTGCTCCACGGCTGCGCCTTCCGCGGTAATCACCGGCGCCGGCGCCACCTCTTCCGGTTTTTGCTCTTGATCCGCATCCGCGCCCCCTGGCGAGGTGCCGCAGCCAGCCTCCTTACAATCGGGCACATCATCCTTCGCGCCTGATCCGCGCAATGAACGCAGCGGCGGCGATACATCGAACTTTGCAGCGGGATGCACGGTCACCGGGCCGGCCTGTATCTCGCCCTGCCGCCCGCGCGCGCGCGAGCCTGCGCCGCCGACAAACATCAAGACGGTCACAGCGATTCCAATCGCTGCCACTCTGCTCGTTTTCCCGCGCCCACTCATGCACTCTCCTAGTGGCCGGCCGCCTCGTGCAAGGTCATGCTCTGCACCGACGTAGGATCGGCCAGAAATTTTGCGACGATCGGCCCGGCGGAAATGCAGCCAAGACTCAGATGGCCGCAAGGTGAATCCAGCGTCAGCACCGCCGCGCCCATCATCCCTGCAAAGGCCACTGCTGGCGTCGGATTTACCATGTGGTCTGCCGGAGAAATCACCACCAGCAACTTGGCGTGCACGCTCTTTGCCGCCTGCTCCATCGTCTCGCCAAACTCCGCGGGAATGTCCAGCGCATTGATCGCCTCGCGCTGCCGGATGGCATCGCACGCCGTTGCCGCGTTTCCCGCGAGTTCCTTTCGCGCCCGTTCGATGAACTTTTCGAAATCCTGCGGGTTGGTGTGCGCCACACGATAAGCGGGCGAAGTCACATTCATCGTGCCGATTTCGCCGTACAAAGCGAAGCCGCCCGTCATCGGGTGCGTGCCCTGCCCGCCCTTCCATTCTGGATCCAGTCGCAGCGCGTCCATCTGCGTCGTCCACAGCAACTTGTCGTAGGAAGTGGATTGCGGCGAGCCTGCCATCGGAACTCCCACGTCCATGAAATCCGGATAGGCCATCACCCACTCAAAGGTCTGCATCCCGCCCATCGAAATTCCCATCACCGCGTGCAAGTGCGTCAGGTGCAGTACCTCGGTCGCGAGGCGGTGCTCGGACTCCACCATGTCGCGAATCGTAAATTCCGGAAAAGCCAACCGCGCCTGGGTCCTGCTGTTCGACGGCGAACTTGAAATTCCGTCGCCGATCGCGTCCACCAGCACCACAAAATATTTCGTGTTGTCCACGACCTTGTCCGGCCCGACGAATTGCACCAGATCCTGCGTCGTGCCTCCCAGCCAGCTTGGCCACAGAATCGCATTCGATTTCGCCGCATTAAGCTGCCCGAATGTGCGATAGCCCAGGCGAAAATCATGAATCACCGTGCCGCTTCGCAACTTCAAATCGCCCAGCGCGGCGATTTGCTGCGCGCCATCGGCGGACTGTTCTTTCGCGGCCTGCGCTGCTCCTTGCGCGTGCGTGCTTTGAGCCGCACCGCACAAAGTACCAATCAGGAGCGCGACGGTTAGTGTCGTTTTCATGTTCCTTCATTCCTGCGCGGCGCTCGCCGCCTCTGGCAGTTCCCAAAAAAACGCGGTCTCCATCCTCGTTTTCACTACCGCTCGGCCCTTGCGAATATACGCGCACGTTTCGGATTTTCCACACCGAATATTTGAAGATTCGCACACAAAATGAGATGCTACGGTTCCTCTTTCACAAAGGAGATTCCCCATGACCACTCGTTTCACCCGAGCAGCAACAACTCTGTTGATACTCTGCGCCGCTATCGTTTACACGCACCCCGCGATGGCTCAAGAACACCCTGCAAGTGCTCCCCATTGGGGTTACAGCGGAGCGGATGGTCCGGACCACTGGGGCGACCTTTCGCCCGATTTTGCAACCTGCAAAACAGGCCAGCGCCAGTCGCCGATTGATATCGTCGGCGCTCAGCCAGCCGAACTGGCCCCGATCCATTTTGACTACAAACTTTCACCGCTGAAAATCATCAACAATGGCCACACCATCCAGATCAATTACGAACCGGGGAGCAGTATCACAGTCAACGGGACAGCGCTGCCCCTGGTCCAATTCCATTTTCACCATGTCAGCGAGAACGAAATCAACGGCAAGAAGTACGACATGGAGTTGCACTTCGTTCACATGGATTCCGCTGCGGGCCGCGCCGCCGTGGTCGCCGTATTCATCAAGAGCGGCGCCGAAAACGCGCCGCTCCGCGACCTATGGAGCCACATTCCTCATGAAAGCGGAAAAGAAGTGGAGCTGAAGAAAGTGGAGATCAACGCCGCCGACCTCCTGCCCGCGGACCAGAACTATTACGTGTTCGACGGCTCGCTCACCATTCCCGCCTGCAAGGAAGGCATCCGCTGGTTCGTGATGAAAACTCCTATCGAAGCCTCTCCCGCGCAGATCGCGGCGTTTGCAAAGCTCTATCCGGACAATAATCGCCCGGTTCAGCCCGCGAACGGCAGAGAGATTCGCGAAAGCAACTTCCATTGATGGGAAACCAGCTCTGCACTGCATGATTTCGAAAAAGCACCGCCGCTTCACTCCAGGCTTCGCGGGAGACTGCATGAAATTCGAAGTTCCAACGCTCTCGGCTTTTGCTGCGCGCGTTTCGCTGCGACAAATTCTGCCTGCTCTCGGTTTGCTCGTGGCGGCGTGCCTCGCCTCCATTTCCGTGCAGGCGCAGATATCACAGGAATCAGACCAGCTGCTGCATCGCATGTATGCGTCTCCGGATTTTGAGGTCAAATACTTCGGTCCGGCGCGTTGGCTGGACGACGGAGCGTTCTACAGCACCGTCGAGCCATCGACGGCTGTGAAAGACGCGCAGGATATCGTCCGCTATCAGACGGCCACCGGAAAACGCGAAGTGCTCGTTTCCGCCGCAAAGCTCATTCCTGCGGGCGCTAAAGATCCACTCGCATTCGAGAATTATGCCTGGTCCAAGGACAAATCTCGCCTGCTGCTCTACACCAATTCCGCGCCGGTCTGGCGGCAGCGCACTCGCGGAGATTACTGGGTGTTGGATCTGCAATCTGGCGCGCTGCATAAACTGGGCGGTGACGCGCCCGCCTCTTCACTGATGTTCGCGAAATTGTCGCCGGACGGTGCGAAAGTCGCCTACGTCCGCGCCAACAATATTTACGTGGAGGAAATTTCCACCGGCCGTATCACCCAGCTCACCCGCGACGGCTCGCAAACAATTATCAACGGCACATCCGATTGGGTTTACGAGGAAGAACTGGATATCCGCGACGCCTTCCGCTGGAGTCCCGATGGCCGCCGCATCGCCTACTGGCAATTTGATTCAAGCGGCGTGGGAATTTTTAAGCTGCTCTACAATCTCGGCGCGCCCAAGGAAATTGTCACCGGCTTTCCTTATCCCGGTGTAGGCGTGTATCCCTCGATTCTGAATATTCCGTACCCGATCCCCGGAACCACCAACTCCGCCGTTCGTGCCGGCGTGGTTAGCGCCGATGGCGGAGATACGTTGTGGTTGCAAGTCCCCGGCGATCCCCGTGAAAACTATATTGCGCGCCTCGAATGGGCGGGAAATTCCAGCGAACTTGCCATCGAACATTTGAATCGCCTGCAGAACAGCGACGACGTCTTGCTCGCGGACGCAACCACGGGCCAAGTCCGTCCGATTTTCCGCGATCAGGATTCCGCTTGGGTGGACGTGATGGACGAAATTCACTGGGTCCACAACGGCCAGGACTTTTTGTGGCTGAGCGAGCGCGACAGCTGGCGCCACGCCTATCTTGTTGCGCGCGACGGAAAGCGCGTCCAACTCATCACCACGGGCGCATACGATGTGATCGAACTGGGCGGTGTGGATCGAAAAGGCGGCTGGCTCTACTTCATCGCCTCTCCGGAAAACGCGACCCAGCGCTATTTATATCGCGCGCCATTGGACGGCTCGCAAAATGCCCAGCGAATCAGTCCCGCTAATGCGCCCGGAACGCATCGTTACGATATGTCTCCCGATGCCCATTGGGCTTTTCACACTTGTTCGCGCGCCGACATTACACCCGTAACCGATCTCGTCGAGCTGCCAGCGCATCGCTCCGCTCGCGTGCTCGAAGACAACGCCGCGCTGCGCGCCAGTGCCGCTCCGCTGCTCGCCTCGCCCACGGAATTCTTCCAAGTGGATATTGGCGAAGGCACCGCTCTCGATGCCTGGATGCTGAAGCCTCCTCATTTCGATCCCGCGAAGAAATATCCCGTCCTGGTTTACGTGTACGGGGAGCCTGCCGCGCAGACTGTGCTCGACGAATGGGGCGCGTGGAACAACGATTACAATCGCGCCGTCGCCCAAGCCGGTTACATCGTCGTCAGCTTTGACAATCGCGGCACGCCCGCGCCGAAAGGCCGCGCCTGGAGAAAAGTCGTCTACGGCGCAATCCATCCGGTGATCGTTCACGACCAGAGCGCTGCACTGAAGAGTTTCTTGCAGTCGCATCCCTTCGCGGATTCATCGCGCGTCGCTGTATGGGGTTGGAGCGGCGGAGGCTCGAGCACGCTGAATCTGATGTTCCGCTCACCGGATCTGTATCAGGTGGGAATGTCGGTCGCGCCGGTGCCGGATCTGCGTCTCTACGATACCATATACCAGGAACGCTACATGGGTCTGCCACTGCAGAACGTCGAAGGTTATCGCAGCAGTTCCGCCATCAACTTCGCCGAAGGTCTGCGCGGGCACTTGCTCGTCGTGCATGGCTCCGGCGACGACAATGTGCATTACGCCGGCACAGAACTCCTGCTCGATCGCCTGATCGAACTCGATAAGCCGGTTGACTTCATGGAGTATCCCAATCGCACGCACGCTATCAACGAAGGCTCTGGCACCACGCTGCACCTGTATAGCTTGCTGCTGCGCTATCTCGAAGAGCACTTGCCGCCCAACGCGACTGCAGCGCAGTAATTCCTCTCGCGAATTGTGGAGATTTGAAGCGGATGCGCGCCGGAATTTGCAGCGATGCTGCGGCGTATTTCCGCGGCCTGACGCGCAAATCTATGGTGCCGGCTGTGGGACTCGAACCCATGTGGAATTGTATTAAAGCGTGTGTTTATGCGGCATTGCGACGTCCCAGGTCGGCACTCATCGGAACGAATTGGTACGATGTGGTTAGGTTCGTTCCTTATTGTTCTGCTTGGTTGCAGGGGCTCGCAACGCACCGAACGCGCTCCTAGTCCCGTTTCGAATCGAGATATTTCGTCCTCCCGTCTGACCCAAGGGTCAAAATGTGAACTGGGGCCATCCAGGACCAGATTCGAGACCCGATCGTCCGCCGACGCGACTCACCGAGAGCTAGCGAATCGTGCGCTCCATGAGTCATGCAGTTGCGAACCCTAAGCATCGAAATGTACGCGGCGACATGACCTAATTAAACGGTGACAAAATCGCGGTTTTGGCTATGATGTCCCTCCATGAAGTTAGAGCGTAACTGTGTGCCACGGTATCCCAGCTCCGCCAGCGTTACGTTCGATCACCTCCGAATCGCCGCGCAGTATCCTTTGCTGAGGGCCTTTGGAGAAAACGACGCGAGTGGTTGCCGACGACGCATTCCGCGAATTTCTCAGTCTCGCAGGGCAGAGTGGGCCGTTGACCAAGCAACCCACGAATTACGGCCGGAAGCCGATTGTTGCAAAGGCGCTGATGGCAACACAATCACAAATCGAAGAGACTTATAACTACATGGATCAGGTTTTCCGTGCCGCATACGGTGAGGACGCCGATGTGAGCGGTGCAATGTTCAACGGCGATTTTGCTCTCTCGCTAGAGCAAGCGCAGCATGCAAAACACGAGTACATTCTCACCCACCTAAGTGTCGGTCCTGGCAAGCGTGTATTGGATATTGGATGTGGTTGGGGACCTCTGCTGAGAGCTTTGCAACAACATGGGGCGACTGGGCTTGGCATCACTTTGTCCACGAAACAGGCAGAGGCTTGCCGCAGGAATGGATTAGACGCCCGCGTCTCGGACTGGAAGCATTCGGATCGTGCAAGTCTGGGGCAATTCGACGCGATCGCCGGTGTTGGATCGTTGGAAGCGTTTTGCTCCAAGGAAGAGTTTCTCGAAGGTAAGCAAAACGAAATCTACAGCCGGTTCTTCGCATTCTGTCACCAGCTCTTGCGGCCAGGCGGGAGGCTCTTCATACAAACCATGACTTGGGGAAAGAACGCCCCCTCCCTCCATGACATCTCTCTAGAGGCTGACAAGACTTCCAATGAATATATAGTGGCGCTCACAGAAAAGTTTTACCCAGGATGCTGGCTTCCCTCCGGCGAAAGTCAAATCATCGACTGCGCGAGTCCCTATTTCAAGGTCGTCTCAAGCAACAGTGGACGTCTGGATTATATGGAAACGATTCGGCAGTGGAACAGACGATTGCGTCTCAACTTTTCAATCTTGATTGCGATGCTTCGCACGCTCCGCTATTTCTTAATCGACCGAAATTTCAGATTTAAATTGATGTCTCTGGTACAAGGTTGTCAATATGAGTGCTTCAAGCGTGAGATTATGGATCATCACCGAATGGTATTTGAGAGGATAGGGGCGGCAGATGACTAGCGGGTCGGTCGCGAGATTCTAGCTACGATCCCGGCGCAAGGATCGCGTTTCGAATGGCGGTATTCCGGAGCCGGAACTTCCGGTCACGCACTCATATACATGATGATTGGAAAAACAATTTCGCATTTCCGCCTGCTGGAACGCGTGGCCGCCGGCGGCATGGGAGTCGTTTACAAAGCCCGTGACGAAAAATTGAATAGAAATGTAGCCTTGAAATTTGTTTCGGAGTCACTTGCAAGAGACCGGGTTGCCATCGAGCGCTTCCTGCGTGAAGCCCGAGCCGTATCCGCATTAAATCATCCCAACGTTTGCACCATTTACGAAGTCGATGAGTTCGAGGGTTCATTCTTTATCGCGTTGGAGTTTTTGGATGGCGAATCACTCGAGCAATATACGTCTCATCACAATTTGACGGCCGAAGAAATCCTTGATATCGGAATCCAAGTAGCTGAAGGTCTTTCCGCCGCTCACGCCAAGGGCATAATCCACCGAGACATTAAGCCTTCAAATATTTTTGTGACCACTGGACACATCGTCAAGATCCTGGATTTCGGTTTGTCCAAACTGACCAACGAATCTCCGGAAAATGTGGCAATCGGATCCAATGACGTCACCGCCAACGGCGAAATGCTCACTAGCGCCACGGGTATGGTCGGTACCCTCTCGTACATGTCGCCAGAGCAGGCGCGGGGAGATGCGCTGGATCCGCGCACAGACCTTTTTAGTCTTGGGGCAGTCATCTACGAAATGGCCAGCGGGCAGAAAGCTTTCTCGGGTGACACTCCTGCTCTTATCTTGAGCGCCGTAATGAGCGCCCGGCCGCCGTTGATCAGGAGCTTTGACCAGAATTTTCCAATTCAATTAGAGAGACTTATCGACAAGGCGCTTCAGAAAACCAGAGCGTTACGTTACCAGAGCGCCCTCGAGCTTGCGGGTGAACTAAAGCGACTTAGATATGATATGGGTGGAGGCAAGCCCAGCATCACAACCACTCCCCACGAGGAGCTTCCGCTCGCAGCGGACCCTGCGATTACTCGTGCTCGGAAGAAAAAACAGATAAGTTCACTGGCCGTACTGCCGTTTGGTAATGAGATTAGTGATGATCCAGACGCCGCGTATCTCAGCGAGGGAATAACGGACAATATCATCAACTCCCTTTCCCGGTTTCCCGGCATTAGTGTGATGGCGCGCAGTACCGTGTTTAGATACAAAAACCCGACTGATCCCCAGAAGATCGGGCGTGAACTTAATGTGGGTGCAGTACTGATCGGCGGCGTACTACAACGCGGTGATAGGCTGATCGTCAACGCTGAGCTTGTTGATGTCGCAGATGGTCGCCAGCTCTGGGGCAGTCAGTACAACACGAAGCTGTCTGAGATATTCACGATCCAAGAAGAGATATCAAATCAAATTTCGTCCGAGCTTCGGCTGCGTTTATCAACGCAAGAAAAAGAAAAACTGCACCATCATGACACTCGAGACCCTGTGGCGTATCAGCTGTATCTCAAGGGTAGGCACCACTGGAATAAACGTACACCGGACGGCGTAAAGAAGGCCATCCGTTACCTTCAACAGGCCATTGATCAAGACCCCGGATACGCCTTGGCATACGCAGGCTTGGCCGATTGCTTTACCTTGTTCGGGGGTTATCGGTTTTTGCCACCGCGCGAAGCTTTTCCGATGGCGAGAGCCTCCGCGATGAAGGCGCTCGAGATCGATGCCCGCGTCGCGGAAGCCCATAATTCTCTGGCGACGACGTCCCTCTTTTATGACTGGAACTGGTCTCAAGCCGAGGAAGAGTATAAACGGGCCATTCGTTTGAGTCCTCGGTACGCCACCGCTCATCAGTGGTACACGATTTTTCTTGCCGTGATGGAGCGTCCCGACGAAGCATTGGTGTCTATCCTGCGAGCGCATGAACTCGACGTGCTCTCACTGCCCATCAACACTCACTTGGGATGGGCGTTCTATTTTTTTCGCCGATTCGACGACGCCATCAAACAGCTCCGAGCAACGCTTGAACTGGATCCTGATTACATCCTGGCGCATTTCGTGCTCGGTCAGGCTTATACCCAGCGAAACCTATACACCGAAGCGGTCGCGGAGCTGCAAATTGCCGCCGGTCTTTCCGCGCGTTTGCCTCCTATCTTGTCCGCGCTGGGCTACGCGCACGCCTTGGCAGGAGAAGTTGATCAAGCCAGACAAATTCTAGTGGAGCTGGCCGAGGCATCTTCGAAAAAGTACGTTTCGGCTTACGATTTGGCTCTCGTCAACCTGGGGTTGAGCCAAAAAGACATCGCATTCGAGCTGCTGCACGATGCCGTTAAAGAACGCTGCGGATGGCTTATTTTCCTCAAGATTGAACCAGTGCTTGACGCGCTTCGATCGGATCCAAGATTTCGAGATCTAGTCCAGACGGTCGGGCTTCGACTCGATTCTTGATTGTCCTAGTGCTTCGCTCGGGCGTTTTTTGAGCTCGCGAGGGAGAAGTGATGCAGGTCAATTGATGGGAAATTCACAGCGTAAATTGCGACGCGCTCTGGGATCTTTCATTGTCAAACACCTGGCGGCCTCCAGGCTCGCCAGCCGAGTTTAGGTGAAGCGTCCTGAAGGTTCTGCAATGTGCAGCCCAGTCTGTGCCCTGCAGACTGGTTTGACGATGATCGCGATTCTAGCGTTTTCCACTGGTTTGCAATGGCGCATGCACTCAGGAAACGGAATCGGGCGGAGCAGAGATTTGAAGTCGCTGGAGCTTGGTACGTAATCCTTCGCGGCTGATCCCCAGCACCTCGGCTGCGCGTGTTCGGTTTCCCGCCGTATGCCGTAGCACCGAGAAGATCAGCTGCTTTTCCATTTCTTGCAGCGACATCGGAGCTATCGTCGTCCCTTCCGACGAGACGGCGGACTGGCAATCGCCGCGACTGCGAATTCTTTCGTTTAGCAGGGCGGTGTCGCACGCAACATCAGGCTCCGCCAGCGCGACGAGCCTGCCCATTTCACTTTCCAGTTCTCGGACATTTCCTGGAAACGCGTAGGACGTCAAGGCGGATAAACAATTCTCCGTGAGCAGTGGCGTCGGCCGACCGTAACGCGCCGCGGCGGCCCGAAGAAAATGTTCAGCCAGGAGCCGGATATCGTGCGGACGTTTGCGCAGGGGCGGCAGACGAAGCGTGATGGCGGATAGTCGAAAGAAAAGATCGGCGCGAAATCGGCCGGCCTTCACTTCGCTTTCGAGGTCGCGGTTTGTCGCGGCGATGAACCTGACATCCACCTGCTCGGTCCGCGAGTTCCCTAGCCGGGTAAACTCGCCGGATTGCAGAACGCGAAGTAGATGGGGTTGCAAATCGAGCGGAAGATCGCCGATCTCATCTAGAAACAGTGTGCCACGATTGGCTGTTCCGATGAAGCCGACGCGATCGCGATTCGCACCGGTGAACGCACCCTGCACGCAACCGAAGAGCTCAGAACCTATCAGCGGTGCCGGAATTGCCGCGCAATTTAACGCGACAAAGGGTCCTTTTACTCGCGCGCTGTGACGATAGACAGCCCTGGCGATTAACTCTTTCCCGGTTCCGGTTTCTCCTTCAATCAGCACCGGCAAATCCGTGGTGGCGATCTGGTGTACCGTCTGCAATACCCGCGCCATTTCTGGGTCGGCGGTCAATATTCCGTCAGACCGGCTGTGGGCGTGTTCTAAAGCCTCCGCGCGGCGCTGCGCTTGACTCATTGCCACCGCTGATCGCAATCGCGGCGCGGCTAACCCGCAGACTTCGTCTAGCAATGCCCGCTGCCCTTCCGTAAAGCAATTCGTGACTTGGCGGTTTTCCAGGTAAATAAGTGCGAACGCTTCATCGCTGGTCACCAGCGGAGCGCACAAGACCGATCGAATCGAGAATTCTTGCACGCTCGTGCTATCGCGAAAAGGCTCGGTCGTGGAAGCGTCGCCGATCAGCACCGCTTTCCCGCCGTCCATTACCGCACGGGCGATCGAACGGCTGAACGCCTCTTCTGCTCGCGACAGCGCTTCGCTGCGAAAGTTTCGCGCCGCAGTCGCCCGGAACTCTCCGCCTTCGCGCACGACTATGAATCCCCGATCCGCACCCAATCCCTCGATCAGAGTGTTTAACAGCCCAGAAAGGAGTTCGCCGTATTCGCCTTCCCTGAGGAGTGCTCGCGACACGCGATATAGAAGTCCGAGCTGCTCAGCCGGAGGATTTTCTTGATTCAAGGCCATTCCGACCCTTCCTTCGGCGAATATACACGATCCCGCGACGCACCGCCACGCTCGACCGTCGCCCCTACTGCCGAGAATAATGGCAGGCCAGCTGCATACTACGATTTAGCGAGTGACCGCTCATTCGCTGTCTAGTGAAGAAAACAATGAGAAATAAGACACTTACTAATCGATGCGTGCTGCAGATGCCTGAAAACTGGGCTAAGCATTGCCAGATTTATGGGCACCCCTTTTACCTGCACGGTCGAACTTGGCATGAGAATCGTGCGTGGCCCCGGCTCGGCCCCGATTTGCCTCAAGTGAACGCCACTCCGACGGAGTCTGCAAACAAAGCTCGGGCGGTCCGACATAAATCAAAGCCACTTCAAAAGGAGGAGTAGATGCCTGCTCGATATCTCTGGCGCGGAATTCTGGTCATCGTCCTCGGCGCGACACTGATTAAGTCAGCTACGGCACAGATAGGAATCGGAACCGCAGCGGCCGGATTTAACGGCTCCGTCATGTCCCACTCCTTACGAGACATTGCGGCTCTGCTGGTCGTCGCGGTGGTGTACCTATACGAGTTATCCAGAATTCTCAATCTGTGTCAGTTTGGAGGACCCGTTCCCGCCCGATCAGCCGAAGCGACAAATGAATCCGCGCAGCCGCCCAGGCACGGCACCGCCAAGGGACTCACAGGTGCGCTTAGCAGCGTGGCGAAAAAGTCCAGTGGCGAAATGAGTTTACTGGGGGCACTCATCTCGTTATCAGGAAAATTCGGGTGACGTAGGTGCAAATCTGAAATCGTTCGCCGTCAATGCCGGCGATGTGCGCTCTGCGGCCGCAAACGATTGATCTGTCGGAACGTGTTCGCTCGGTACTCGTACGCCAAAATCGGCTCAACTCGAAAAGGAGATACGACAAGATGCGAAAGCTTTGGATTCTCGCCTGCGTTCTTGCACTGCCTTGCGTAGCTTCAGCCCAATGGGAGGACTTAAATAGGCTGCAAGCGGGACAGAAGATTCAAGTCGTTGAAGTGAACTCGAAGAAAGACTCGGGGACCTTCTTGAGCGTATCGGACAAGACGATCTCGCTGCAAGCAAAGTCAGGCCAGCAAATCATCCAAAGACAAGACGTTGGCAGCGTTAAGCTCATGGAAAATAAGCATCGTTTGCGCAACACGGCGATCGGCGGCGCACTGGGAGCGGGTGTGGGAGCCGGCATAGGCGCGGCGGCGTACCGAGAGTGTAATCCCGCGCAGAGCTTCTGCATTAATCCCATCGGACGCGGAGGCGAAGCTGGGATTTTCGCCATTGTCGGATTTGCGGGCGGCGCAATCGTGGGAGCTTTGTGGCCCAGCCACGAAACGATTTACCGCGCGACAGGCCCATAACGGTAAAGGGACTCACGAAGCTGTATATCCACGGCGTATTCGGAGGAATGATGCGCCGCAAAGTCAGTCAGATCGGAACTCCCGGGTGAAGCACTTCGATGTAGGTTTCCCCACGGGCGGACTCGATCAAGTCATTTTTCGAGGAGAAGCAACAGGAGTCGCCGAGTGAAACACGCTAGTCTTAGCTCTGGTCGAAGCGGAACGTATTTTGCGGTTCTTGCGCTGATTTGCGTGGTCGCGGGACCGTCGCTACTTTCCTCTCAAGAGAACGAAGCCAATCCGGCAAACGCAGCATCGGCTCAGCCCGCCTCATCCTCAGGTGTAATTAGGGTGCCAGACGGCAAACCCGTCGCGACAAGACTCACACACGATCTCTCCACAGCCACCGCCAAGGTAGGCGATGAAGTTGGGCTGACAGTAGCTCACTCAGTCATGCAAGACGGTCTCGTGGTCATTCCTAAAGGCGCGGCGTTGTCGGCAAAGATTACGTCGGTTCGCCACGCAGGCCGCGCGTCCAGAAACGGACGAGTAAGCTTCTCGGTCGAGAACGCGGCGTTCCCTGGCGGCGAAACGGCGGCGTTGCGCCCAGTGCCGCCGCCGACCGCCGGCCAAAACCTCCACCATGCTGCTGCGGCGATGGGTTACATGGCCGTGGATTCCGAGCTCCCTCCAGGAGGAGGTATCGTCTTGCTGGCGGTCGCGGGCCCCCTCATGCTCGTGTGGAAGGGCCATGAGAAGGTGTACTACGCGGGTCAGACCACGACGCTGTATTTACATGGACCCCTAAATCTGAACCGAGAAGCCGTGCTGCAGATGCAACCGCCGGCTTACCAAGGGCCGGCTGAGGTTTTTTATACAGACCTGGCGTCTTTTATTGATTACAAGGGAGAGGACCTGGACATGGAATTCTACTGCGGCCGGAAATATCTCGGCGACATCCGTCCCCACGGCAGCGTGCGGCTTGAGTTGAACCGCGGGGCATATTGTCTGAGCGCCGGCAAGGACGGGCGGCTGAAGTTGCGTTTGGTGGTCGAGGCGGATCATCAGTATTACGTCGAACGCAACGCTCAGGGACTCTCGCTAAAGTATTTTGACGACGACCCGAGCTTGCTGGAAGACGGAGCTTCGCGGAACAACATGGATTTCACTTCGGCGTCTCCTGAAGTAACCGCCGATCTATTGGCAATGCCCCTGTCCGATGACGCCACGCAGAACAGCCACTGACTTTTGGCCGCAGACGCTTGAGCCGTTGTTAGCAGGAAGGAGAAATTTCCGTGCCGACTCGTCCTTCGCATCCTAACCACAATCTTCGGGGTAGTGCATTACGCCAAGCGTTGCGGGATCACCGTCAACAAGGTTGCCATTGCGGACCTTGAACTGGGAACGCGCGGCGCTGCCACTGTCGTACCCTTTTTCACGCGAGAGCAGGCGACACAGATTGTTGAGGCGGCGAAACAGCCGCACAAGACACTGTTTGCGCTTGCCTGGTTTACAGGATTGCGGTCAGGTGAGTTGCTCGCTCTCACGGTGGACGATTTAAACTTCAACGATCACACGATACGGGTAAACAAAAGCGCGGATGATCTGACCCAGGCTGTTCGTCAACCGAAAACTGAGTGTTCCGTGGCAATGCTTCCGATGCCTTCTGAACTGGAAAGCGTGCTGCGAAACTACTTGGATTCACACTGGCAGCCGAACGAAGGAAGGATCTTGTTTCCGGCCAAGTCAGGAACGCGCGCAAGGTCACGCCGCAACGTCGTGGTACACGGTTTGCATCCGGTACTTCGGAAGCTCGGAATACCAACGCTCAATGTTGGCCTTCACGCTTTTGGCCACGGCCTAGCGACGGCGTTCGTCGAAGCGAGCGCGCCGATTTCCGTACTGCAAACACAGATGCGACACAGCGACGTTTCGACAACTCTGCGCCTCTACACTCACGCGATACAACAGGGTCACCGCGCGGCAATGGAAGGCGTCGGGCTCCAATCGGTACGAACTGAGCAATCGGCACGAAGCGGTGTCAGTAACTGACTCAAAACTAAGCGGATGTAGAGAAATTGGTGCCGGCTGTGGGACTCGAACCCACGACCTAGGGATTGAAATTCAGGAGTTAAATCTATTTGGTTTCAAGCGGTTTCCCACGTTTCAGATGAGCAGTAATCAGCAGATTTAGGCGCAGTTGTTACGTCAGATGTTACGAAGGAGAAGGGCCTGGCCAGGACAGTTGTCGCGTCGGCAGGTCTTGGGTCGCTGCTGCGTCACGATTGGACCGCTCAATCCTTAAGTGGATTATTCGGAAAAAAAGCGTGATATAGTGCGGCTGAGTTGGTCGACCGAGACACCATCCTCGCAGTCTTGCAGACCGGAATAGGTCTAGCCGGTTTGCTCTTGATCTTCTCCGGGTTTCTTGTCTCGAAAGCAGATTCCTACGGCACGCGACGCGGCGACAAGTACAAGTGGCTGGCCATTGGTACGCTCGTTCCTGTGTTGGGCGCACTGGCCCTAAGCTGGCTAAGTATTGACGCCCTTCAGGGCGGACGATGGGCGCAGTACCATCTGGTAACGGTCCTGAGAATACAATTAGCCGTAACGGGGGTATTCGCCATAATCGGTCTCATATCCGTTGCCTCTTAAAGGAGGAAACCGACCGTGGGACTTACCGAACTGAAAATCAAGGACCTGGAGGGAAAAAAATTCGACCAGCTCTACAAGAAGCACGAAAAAGCATGGCTGAAGATGGTAGAGGATGCATATGACTTCGCTAAAGCCCACGTTACCGGCGGCAGCCCACCACGCCAGGATGACGTTCTCAAGCTTCTGCTGGCGGAACTGGAGGTGAGCAAGGACTTGAGAAACCACCAAGAAGACAATCATGCGCGATACAAACACTTCCGTGAATATTTCGGAGACTACATCATAGACAAGTACTTTCAGCATCTAATCCAGAGGAAAGCGGAGGAGAAGAAATGAGCTACAAAGAACGCTACGAGCTTGCGAAGGCTTATGTGGACAAGCAATTGAAAACGATGGAAGAGAATGGACTGCAGCTAACGAAAATCTCTCAACACGAATATGATGCGATGGTGGAACAGGTTGCCGAGTCCGTGCGGGTTCCAAACGACCCCAAGAGTGTGGCCGCTACCTCATCCTCACACTCCTGATTCTGCAATTGTTCGCAGATTCTGGGCGCATATGGATGATCAAACATCGAGGCAGTCATCGCTGATCAACTCAAGAAAAACGCCATCTTCGAAAAGTGGACCGCTATCAGCTCAATTGCGGCGTTCCACAGCCGCCAGATTCAACCTCCCGCTGCCGTAGCCCTTGCCTGCCAGTCCAAAGGCTCCGAGAGCCTTTTTGACCACATCTACGTGCCGGCTGGCGAGTCGGTATAGGCATCAAATCGGTCAGTACAGCTTATGGGTCTCCGCAGACGGGAGATAATGGAGCGTTCGGACAGAGGTGATTTTTCTAATTCTTTCGCAGTCAGGAAGAACTTGGCGGACGTGACCGGGATCGAACCGGTGACCCCCTGCTTGCAAAGCGAGTGGGGGAATTAAATCCAAGTCGTTGTTCAGGCTGCGCTTAACACGACGAATCCACCAGAGCGATACCCTTCTTGTTGCTCCAAAGATGCTCCGATATTTTGAACTGTCGATGATGTCGCGAGTGGAATGGACTTAGTTTGGAATTGGGGGAGCCGGGTGTCGTTCCGCGTGTTCCAAGCACTCAATAAACGCGGGCCCGTGGAAGCGTTTGAAAATGCAGCAGAAGATTTTCTCCCCGGCTAGATTCGAACGAGCAACCCTTCGGTTAACAGTTGCGGCGCTCGTTTTTCCCACCGAGTGCGATGATTTGCTATCGTGTTGATTTTCGGAGCCAGTAAGCGTGATTTTCACCCCCTCTCATTGACACCGAGTGCGATGGACTATAACGCAGGGTGGGCACAGAATTGGGCACATCCGCTTCAATCCCATGGCTACCGAGCCTCCTTAGTTAGCAGGCTGCACAGGATCGGAAAGCGCAGTCATAGCCCTGCTCCGTCCTCTGCACGTACTTTTTCCTCCCTCTTCGATTAGATTATTCTGGCGTCTTTGCAGGCAGTGAGAAAAGGCTCCTTGAGAAAATTAGCGCTATCGTAGGGAAATCGGTCGGCGGCTCTGAGTGTCAGAGCTAACAGTTGCTCGCTTGTCATATCGCCGTAGGCCCCTTCTTGTGTGACCTGCTGCAACCAAGCTTTGCGGTCATTCTTGCCGCAAAATTTAGCCTTGAATCGCTCAGCGATGCCGAATACATCGTTCCATGCTTCGACTTCCTCTTCACGTCCGGGCGCGGTGAGTTGGAGATCGATGTTATTTGGTATCAGATTCGTTAAAGCTATGGTTTTGAGCATCACAGTTGGTACCGGCGAGCGGCCATCGCGGATGTGGCCACCGGATACTTCGAGGCTTGCCGTTTGTAGTACAACATAGCGATCCACCCGGCAAATCCCGTGGCCATACCAACCAAACCTGCCTTTGGGCCCCAGGTAAAGGTCGGAGGGTGAGGCTGCAGCGTCTCGAGCCAAGCGCGGAGCGCTCCGTAGAGTACCCCGAACAAGCCAAAGAAAAATCCGGGCGGCATCGGCCGGCGCCCCAGGGCTTCGAACAAAATTGAGAGCGGGATGAGGAAGAGAAACTCGAGGACTCCCAGGTCGTAGGCTGAGCCGGAGGGGAATCTCACCGCAAACCAACCGGTCGATGCTTGTCCAACATGATCATGGATGAGCGCACACCCGAGCCGCCCGATCATCCAGGAGAGGGGAAGAACAAATGCGATCCGGTCCAGCATTCTGATCGTCTCGAAACCAGAGACTCGCCGCAACTTACACCAGATGAGGCCAGCCATGAGTCCGCCATAGAAGCCGCCCACCGACATGATGCCATGGCGCTTTTGCAAGACTATAGCCGGGTGCACCAAAAATGCCGGGATGTCCGCCAGCACAATTTTGGCCACGTGCGCGCAAATCAGGCCGAACACGAGCATCACAAGGCAAAGGAGGGCGATGTTCCGCTCATCCGATCGCCCTTCTGATCTCTCCAGATGGAGAATTCTCCAACGCCCTACGAGAATTGCTGTCATCAAGAGGATGCCGAATACCGACATTCTGAAGTGACCCAGCGGAATAGTCTCTAGGTGGAAATATGGGATCATGAGAAGTCCTTGCTTCTCAGGAAGGGTTGGCAGCCGCTCGCATGCTCTCTGCAGGCCGCAACTAGCAGCCGAAGAATGCCCTAGTACGCGTTCAATTAACCGTCCCTGCTCGAATAGAAAAACGAGAAATTTCCTTTGTCGGATTGAGGGGCAATGACACAGTTTGGAATACATTCCTCAATTTGCCTTTCACCAGCCTTTGGCACCGCGGGGCTTGTAGCCTAGGTTTATTGCTTTTCTGCGATCGTTAGCTGCGAGCGTACTATTTCCCTGCTTTTCCTCCAAATCCGCACGGAACCAGTATGTCTCAGCCAAATCTGGTGCTAGCCTAATTGCCTCGTCGAAATCGGCTTTGGCTTCGCCTTTCTGATCTAAGCCAAAAAGAGCGCGGCCCCGGTTCTTATGCAAATAGGCGTTTCCAGGATCCAATTCGACGGCCACATTCAGATTTGTGAGCGCGAGGTCATACTTGCGAAGCCTGTTGTAATAGAATCCTAAATTGTTATACACCGTGGCATCGTGATCGTTAAGCGAGAGTGCATATTTCATATCTGCGATCGCTTTTTGGGAATCTCCTAATGCATAATATGCGTCCGCACGCTTCTCTAGGGCCGTAACTCTTAGATCGAGAGTCGCCTTTTCATTGTCGCTCGCGAGCCGCAGTCCGTCGTTCGCATCCTTGATCGCGTTATTTAGGTCGCCTTTCTTATAGGCGCCCGAAGTCATAGCTAGCAGGTTGTATATACCGGCTCGTGTGACATACGCGCCTTGGTTGCCTGGGGCAAGTCGCACCGCGACGTTTAAGTCCGAGAGTGCCTTTTCATAGTCTCTCAAATTGACGTAGTAATTTCCTCGGTCAATGTATGCATCCGCGTCGGACGGTTGCAATTCAATGACGTGGTCAATGTCTTCCACCGACTGTTGGTAGTCGTCAAACCAAGTAAAGTAGTGCGCTCTGGACCTATATGCTGCCGCATCATCCGGATTGCGCTTGATCTCGCTAGACTCCATAGCAATCGCTCGGAATTTGCTGGCACGCCAGTCTATGTACTCATTGTCATGCGGATTACCGACTGTCAATTTATAAGCATCAGGACTAGCCTGCTTCAAGGTGATGCTAAGTGTGCATATAGTTTCCTTAAATCTGACAACTCTATGCATTGAACGGATTTCCAGATAAGGTAGCACGCGATAAAGTGCAGGCAGCTGGACAAGCGTAGGCACAGGATGGCCGTCGGCATATTCGGGAACTCTTATCGAACGTCCATCGACAATTACTTCATATTGGCCGGGGCTAAGGAATTCATCGATCGTCTCTCCTTCGTACCCATAGTCGAATGCATACCTTTGCCTGAGGCTTTTAATTGCCTTGGCCTCGGACACCGGGACCGGGCCACGCCAGAGTTCAATACGATAAAATCCCAATCGCGCTTGATACTCGGGCACGACAAACGTCGCTATTCGAGGTTCGTCTATCTGCACAAGGATGAGTTGTGGCAGATGTGTTACCGGAATTACTCGCCGAAACTCGTCGCCGACCCTCGACTCGGAGAATTTGGGCTCGATTGTCTTCTCTGGCAAGAACGGGATCGCGATCGGTGCGGCAGCCAATGCGAGAACTAGAAACGCCAGCGCCTTTCCAAGGCGCCTGCGCCGAAGCAGGCGAATCGTGCGTCCTTTCGTATATTCGCTCGCATCAATTTCAGTGAACACACAGGCCAATCCAATCAAAACAGGAATTAGGGTAATCCAGAGTAACGTTGACGAATCGTTAATGGGGGCTTCTGGATTGTTCGTACCCCCCGCGACGATGATAAACGCTGTGAGGGCTAAAGTCCCCAGCGCTGATCCGGTCAGTATCTGAGCAACACGGCTGGAAATCGGTCTTTCAAAGAGTCCGAATGTGATTAGCGTTCCCACGCGCATCGCGACAAAAGATAAACTAGTCGCGGCAACAGCAAGTGCTATTGAACCGCCGGTGACGTGTTCATCGGTAGTGACGCCGAACACGCACTGGAGGAGAAGGCCGATTGCAGCACCGACAAGCAATAGTGCACGTAGATCTATCGTTGCGCACAAGAATCGGTTGAATTGAGACCGAATTGACCGCCACCGATGCCTTGTCGCGAATAGTGCTAATAACGGGAAAACGAGAGCCGCGGCTATTAACCCTGAGGCAACGGCAAACCGCAGAATAAAAAACTCGTAAGCAAATAGGACCGGTAGGGCAATAACGGAACCCACCAAAATTGGCGCCAGATCTCCGAGGTTTTCGCTGGTTGACGAATCGTATTCATTCGCAAAATATTCCAACAACGTGCGGTGGACGAAGATGTATGACCCGCCAACCCTTCGCAGAAATAATCGCTCGGCCGCCGTGTCAAGTAATCTGACTAATTGCCATGGCAAGAGATTCAAATGGCGAAGAATATATCGGGTCGCGAAGTGGTCCAGTAAGAAGTACCCACCGTTCTCCATCGCGACGAACAGACCGATCCAGGGTAGCAACTGCCCGCCTAGGAGAAGACTCCATCGCCAGTCGTTGTGATCAGGTTTCCAAACGGCGGCAATCACAAAGAACGGTGCGCTCAGGAGCACCGTGCCTCCAAAACAAGCGAGGGAACTGCGGAGTGAACTATACACAGCCAGATTGGGGGATGAGCGCACGCGGGCTACGCGCGCCCCAATGAGCGAGCCGATCGCCCCAAGAAAAGCAAAGCTCACAATACCGGCCCTCCCGAAGTCCGCGCCATTCTCCAGCGAATCCTCGAGGCCTCCGCCCGCGATCTCACAACTTGTCATGCCCAAGACGTAACCCAATACGCCACCTAGCGCAGCTCCCACTAGAGTGGCCAAAAGAAATCTCTTAAACCCTGGCCAATGCGGTTCAAGTACTTCCGCCGCGCGGGCGGACCGAGCTCGAATGAGCGCGTGGATCAACCCAATAGGTGCCATAAACAGCAGGAAATATGTCCAGTCTTCAAAAAACAAACCTTTTTTAGAGGACTCAAAGGGATCAGCCCCAGCCATGTTTAGCCATCCGAGCACCCCAGACAGCACAGTTGCTATAATTACGGTACCCGTCATCGAGATAGTACGAGCGCCGCCTAGGCCTACCCAATCGGAACGTAGGTCCTCGACCTGGAAGAGCGTCTGTCCGCGCGCCGCCATGCGAGACGCAAGCCAGGAAAGCCATCTTTGGATTTGCTCCGCCGTAAAGCGAGTCTCTTTCGCCCGGCGTTTGAACATTTCTCGCACGTATGCCGAAAAGAGTTGCCCTCGCCGGCTTTGAATCGAGCCATCGGCGGATTCAATGCTGTTCGCTGGTTGGTCCTTGTAAGCCAACGCGACAATACTTATCATCAGCGGCGTTTCGATTAACTCCCACAATCCTTGGTCCGCTTGCAATGCAGTCCGAACACCTTCAAGTTGCGTTCCCGCTACCCTCAGATATTCTTCGATCTGGCTCCTGGTAAGAGGTTGGACGGCAACTGCTCCCGGCAAGCGGAGCTTGGCTGTAAGAGCTTCATATTCAGCGCTGCGGCTACAGACTACGATTTCAACCCAGCCGTGCTCTGCCCGATATGCGTTAATCGCCTGGACGCACGATTCTCGATAGTCCCCAGAAACTTCATCCAGTCCGTCTAGCAGCGGTAGGATCTGCTCTTGCTCAACCCAGTTTCGTGCGAGCTTTCCCGGAACGTCGCTCCTAAGGCGAAGCTCTTCAGCCATCCATTTGGCCAATGGCACTGGACGATGCGACCAAGAAGAGAGGTTGAAAACGACTGGAATAGGATGAGTTTCGTCCTGCTCGGCGCGATCTAAGAGGTCGCGTGCCAGTTCCAATAGGAGAGTGGACTTGCCGGAGCCCGGCGCACCGAGGATCAACAACTGCCCTAGTTGATCGTCGAACAGTGACAGAAGCGGTACACCTGAGGCCAGCGGCTGTGGTTCTTCTGCCGGACGTTGAATGAGCACGTCGATGCCCCGCTCCACTGCGCCGGGCTGCGTTTTCAATCCAAGATTGATCCGAGCCGCCTCATACAACGATTTTTCGAGAACACCGTTGATCCAGTCCGCTCGGACTCGTTTAATCATGGCCTCCCGCTGAGCAGCAGGGTGACGTTTCTCCGGTCTGGCTTCGAGTGCTTCGAGAACTAGTGCGGATACACGCGGCGTATCAGCTGGCCCATCCCAAGCACATTGCTGAAAACGGTTTACATAAGCACTGAGCGGATAGCGGAGTTGACCGTCGAATTTCAATCTTATCGGGATAATTCCAGGTCGCCTGTTAGCTACGTTTAGCCGGTGCGCATGCTCGATCTCTGCCACGACCATCGGACTCTTGGTAGCATCTTCCGACATCAACGCGGTAAGGAAGTCCGCGCTTCCCAAGTGTTCGTCAATTATGTCGCCCCACTCCTTGCCAAGTGGAATTTGACTATCGATGAAAACCTGGTGTCGTTTGCGGATTGCCTCAGCAAGCTCCGCCGCCAGAGTCTGGTCTGGTTCGACATGCTTATAGCTGATGAAGACTTGTGCCATTAGTTATGCCGCGATGGAGTCACTTTAACAAGACTAGTGAAATTATGCTTCATTTTTCCCAATGAGGAATTGGAGACAGCAAAAGGAGGAGCTGCAGTCCAAGAATACCGTCATACCGTCGTTGAGGGTCCTGAGTTCCTCGTTCTGTTGATTTTCCAATTCACGCAGTTGCGGTTGCATCGGAGGTAGTTTGGGGGCCGGCGGATCGACGCCGAACGGCATCTGCTAACGGATTAGATTGTGACTGATGGTTTAAATCCTGACAGGCGGTACCGTGCAGCATAAAGTCAATGTCGACCTGCGATCCGGAGCCGGCGTAGCCCTGATCAGGACGGTTTAAAGTCCATTTTTGTCCCCGCCGATGAATCGACTAACGATGGCGGCGTTCTATTCGGACAGGGTTATACTCTCCTCTCGCTGAACTTGACAGAATTGATCGAAGATAGCCGTCACCGCGTGCCAAACTGTGCGGCTGTACCTGACTCACATCCGGGACCGACTCACTTGCGCGAAGAGCAGCTTGCCCGTCGGGTTGAAATATGAAGACTTGAAGGTGGGGACCCCTCATTGAAACAAGCTATCGAAATCACTGGTCAGATTCTTCTCACAGCCTGCGCGGATACTTGAAGATGTTGTCGACCGAAGCGAGCAGTATGCTATTTGTGACTTGCTCCGAACGCAATACCGGTCGAAGTGCAGAATCGCACGTGTCTTGTAAGGAGGATTTGTGAACAATTCTACAACATTTGACAAAATTGCCGAGCAAAGCTCTTGGTATGGAAAGCAGGCTCGACGCAACCACTCCCGATACGTAATGCTCAAGAGCACCCAAATCGTTTTTGCAGCATCGATTCCCGTCGTCTGTATTGCAGCGCCTGGAGACGTCCAACGGTGGGCCAGTGCAGCTCTCGGTGCGCTGATAGGCGTCATAGAGGGTTTCATCCAGTTGGGGCAATATCAGCAAAACTGGCTTTTGTACCGTGCGACCCGTAGTGCGCTCGAACGGGAAGTTATTTTGCATAGTGGGAAAGCGGGCCCTTATTTGGGTGCATCGGATCCGGATGCTTTATATATCGAGCGCAGCGATGCGATCGTATCTGGCGAATATTCGAGATGGCTCGCGTCGCAGGAACAAGCCGCCTCAACAAAAGGGACGGGACAAATCGGGGCATCATAAGTCTCGGTGTGCACAAAACTGGGACAGGCAAAACGCGTTGCGGTTCTTACAGAACAACTACTCCGTCGGGGCGCATGTCGCTGCTGCTCCATGTTTGGGCGTTGCAAGGGATTCCCCTGAAACAGAGTGCAACATATTCGTTGTGGACTGGCCAACGAGCAACCCGCCATTTGATTCTTGCTCAGCTTCGCTTTTTCGTTTGCGCAATGCCGCTAGCCGTCCCGCCAATCCTTCCGCTAACGAAAGCTCCACGGGTTCCCTGAGCTTGCCGTAAGCACGCTCAGCTAGGGCGACGGACACTCTGGGATTGCCTTTGAGCAGCATCTTGCACAGTGCCTCGTAAATTGCTTCCTCGTTTCCCTCGAATACGGCACGTGCAATCTCGGCAGCCACGTCACGCTTGGGGCGGCCGCCCGGATTACCGCTTTGGCCGGGCCTCCACGAGTTGAGGTTCTCGATGCGTCCACGCTTCCTCGTTTCCATTGTTTCATCCATTGTACTGAGCGGGCATCCGTGAGTTTTATCACGCACAGCGAAACTGGGGTCGAGCAATCCTTCGGTTAACAGCCGAGGAGGCGAAAAATCTAAATGCCGCATCTGCTGTCGCTTACAAGAAACTGGGAGCCATTCTCGCCTTCTTAGTTGCACCCAATAGGAATCGCAATCAGTGCGCGACTGTTAATGCAGTATCTAGGTATTCCGATACAGGGCTCGTAGACCTACGGGCATCTCTCTCCTGCATAAGTGAGGCAGTCCGCAATTCGAGTCGCCACAAGCCATGGTCGCCAGCTCTTCTTACAACATGATACTTGACATTCTGTTTAATGAGGCTAGACTCCACGAATTCAGGAGGGGGACTGTGAAAATCAAAATCTCTTTCTCGTTGCTGAGTCTCTTACTTTGCGGATTTGTGTTACATGCGCAAAGAACAATCCAAGGCCGGAATGCTCCCCAAGCAGCCACCGCATCAGACACGGGCGTCGTGACTATTCAGGCTGTGCTAACTCAAGTACGCTCCGCTCTCGTGAACGTGCAGGCTGATCTCAAAGGTAAGCAACTGCCCCCGCTAGCATCAGTCGATCTCACGTTGCAAACTGTCGTGAGCGCTGAAGGCGGACCGACCATTAAGTTATGGATTATATCGTTGGGCGCAACGCGAGAAAAAGATGAGACTCAGACGGTAACGATCCACCTAACTCCACCGAGCGCGAATAATGCGGTTGCAGTCGGAGCTGCCGATTTGACGAAAGCCCTCGAAACGGCGATCGTGAGCGCGGCGGAGGGCGCTCAGCAAAGCGGGACTCCAGACTATCCGCTAAAGTTTTCCGGTTTAACGGTTCAGTTGGAGTTCGCCGTGAAAACGGCGGGAAATGCTTCGATTAATATTCCCCAAATCGTTCCGATAACGGCGGAGCTAAGTGGAAAGGTTTCTAAGAATGCTACTCAGACTATCAAGATTGTGTTTCAGGATCCAACTTCCAAGCCACCCGCCAAACCAGCCGCCAAACCATGAGCCCCGCGAGGGTTTTATTTGCGATGTTGGTGCTTGTCTTGGCTGTGCCCACCGATTCAAAAGATCTGTGTACCGGCTTTGGCAGCGGGCCCACTTCTTTTACCAGTATGCATCAGGAATTTAAGCGTGCGGTCGTACGAGTCGGCGACGTAGGAACTGCATATTTAATCGATTCAGAAAACGGGTATCTGTTGACGGCTGGCCATGTGGTAGAAGGACTTGCGGCTGAAGATAATGCGGATCCGCACATCATCATGGGTGAGTCCCCATTTTCAGAATTTTCCTTCAAGGTCATTAAGCCGCCGACGGGGGTCTACGAAACGGACGTCGCGCTGCTGCAATTGGTACCTCCGGACGCGATGCGTAACGTTAGAGCGTTGGATATCGCATTTGCGGTGCCGGTTTACGAGACCCGCTTGTTTGCGATGGGATATCCTCATTACGATGATTCGAAGGTCATTCTCAGAGCTGGAGAAGCGAAATTTGCTGGTTCATCTCCCGGAGGAATTGTTGAGGTAGATCATGTAACTTACCCCGGCGACAGTGGCGGGGCGCTGCTCGACGGGGACGGTGATGCTATCGCAGTTTGCGATGAACAGTTTGCCAATAATCTCAAAGGACGTTACATTCCGATCGTTTCGATCGCTGACATTTTCTCTCAGATTCCAGTGAGCAAGAGAATGCAGAAGTTACAATCAGACATTGTCACCGGAAATATAAACCTGGATGCTCTAAAAACGACACTGACTAAGACCTCGCAGCAACAAGGCCCCTCGAATTTGGAGCTATTCGTCTGGACCCAAAGCCTCCGGTCGTCGCCGGAGGTGCTAGCGAAGGTGGCCCCATTGGTCAAATGTCCGCTTCTACATGCATTCAACGAAAGAAATATCGCAGAAGCGATTCTACCCCTCCGGGATCGGCTCGACGGCGACGATGCAAATACAGTCCAGATGACGATTGCTCAACGTGAATATTCGATCGGAAATAATAAGTCTGCCGAACAGTTGGCCGCCGCTTCAATTTCTAACCCTAGTTCGAGCACTGCGGGGGAATTCGTTAGGCGACGTGCAACCTTGCTGAAAGCGGCAATCGACGATCAAAAAACGCTTGGGGGAGCGCAAACCGTATTGCAAGATACCCAACCTTTGTATGTTCAGTTGGATTCGGGTAGGACTGACGATTATTACGTCCAGTGGGTCGCCACAATAGACCCGCTAAAATCAGAGACAGGTCACCCCTCTGAGCCTTTGAACGGCTGGCTGACTGATACGCGACAGTGTAAGTGGACCATTGGCAGTCAGATCGTGAGAACAGTGTTCTATATCGATGAAGATGGGAAAGCGCTAAAACAGAACAGTGTTGCAGCAGTGTATTCAGCAGGTTTCAGTAACGAAGGAAGCGACTTTGTGTTTACCAACTTCAGACCCGAAAACTGTGGCGACGCAGAAGCGAAATATCAAAGCGACCTAAAGAACGCGCGCTCACACATTCGAGAGATTTTTCCGACTGTGATTGCTGCTGATCGAGCTAAGGTAGCGGCCGACATTGCCAAACTACCTCACGTGAAGCGCGTTGAAGCGTCGCCGGCTGGACCAACAGGTTTGACGATGTCGGTGTATTAGTTCATGTGGCCCCAATCTTGCACAAAGGGAAGTGGTCACTGGCAGATGACGCATAGTACAAAGCCCATGCGCGCTTAGCTGAGTCGTTAAATCTCGGTCTTCGAATTTTAGAAATAGTAATTGTTGACGCATGACGAAGATAAAGCGAAGATATCGCTTCTTTGTCAGAGCAAACCAGCGTCTTGATCCATCAGGGGCGCGAGGTTTAATGACTGAAAAGATAAATGATCAATTCTGTTGGTACTGATGAATCGGGGAATCACAATAAATGAGCGGACAAGAAAAGAACGTTTTCACTGCAAAACAGTGGACGGAAGTTACCGAGCGGTTGCTGGATCTGAGCTCAAGAGCTCTCCCTAAGACAACCGATCAGCAATTAAAGAGTGCGAGCGGTCCAAAATCCAAGCGTGATTGATAAACCCTCGGATCGGCCCTTCGTCAGTTTGGGGGAATTCCGTTGCCGGACGTCGTGAGGACGGACATAGTCGCCGTACTTTTTGATTTTGACGACACTCTCGCACCAGATTCAACCACGGCGCTCTTACAAGCACATAACGTAGATACAAAGAAATTTTGGCAGCAAGACGTTCCCGCCTTGGTGACGGCGGGCTACGATCCGCCTGCGGCGTGGTTGAATTCATTGCTGAAATTAGTCGGTCTCGGAAAACCGCTTGGCGAGCTTACGAATGCGAAGTTGAAAGAATTTGGCGCGTCTCTCGACAATACGTTCTACCCCGGATTGCCCGAATTTTTTGATGACCTGCGATCGGAAGTTAAAAATAGGTTTCGGAACATGCAGATTGAGTTTTATATCATTTCTGGAGGCTTATACGAGATTATGGCTGGGACTAGCATCGTTCAAAATCACTTTAAGGCGGTTTACGGTTGCCATCTCGCCGGTGACGACGAAAACGGAGTACTTAAATACATCAAGAGAAGCATCACTTTCACAGAAAAGACGCGGTACGTATTCGAGATCCACAAGGGCCTTGATCCCAGCGAGAGCTGGAAGAAACCAACATTGGTTAACAAATTCGTGGCTGAGGATGAAAGGCGCATCCCTCTTAAAAACATGATCTATGTCGGCGACGGACTGACGGACATTCCTTGTTTTTCACTATTGAAAAAGTTCGGTGGGCACGGATTTGGAATCCTCCACAAGCGTGAAAATAAACCGAAAGAGGCACTTGAAGAGTTCTTGAAAACGGACAGGGTTGTGAGCATGCATGGACCCGACTACAGGAAGGAGGCAGATCTTGCTGCCATACTTCGCGCTGCGGTCGTCAACAAATGTGTGGACATTCAATTAAGTCGCCCGCAAGCACGAGGCTAGGTTACGTAGGTGGATTGCAGGTGGGTCACGATTTCTTCCCAAATCGCGTTATTTTCGAAGCTCGTTCAATTTGACCCAATCGCCAGGGGCGCGCTCGTATTTCCAAAAATACCAGCCGTCACAAGAACGCTTGCACGCGGCGACTCCTGCGGCAGACGGGGAGTTGTACAACTTTCCTCCAAATCTGATCGAGCCATCCCTACGGAGACGGGCCTTGAACTTCTTCCCCTTCACAGAAGCGCGAAGCTTTAGCGGCTTTTTGACATAGGGAGCGAGGATTGGCTGGCGTCCGTTCTTTTGTTTCTCCGAAATCTTGACCAAATCCGTTTTGAAGGCCTGGCCAATTAAATCCATCAATTCCTTGCGCTGATAACTCTTGATGTCCCGCTTGAGCGTCCGTTTTAGATTTTCTGATTCTTTGAACTTTCCTTTGTTTTTATTCCCACGTGGCTTCCCAGTGATATGAAGGATCAGAGTTTCGAGTTCCTTGAGGTGAGTGTCGCCAATAGTGAAATACACGCTAAATCGATCCCAAGACGAGCCGTGGTGATCGTTCAAATGTTGATACAGACGCCATTTAAGATTGCTGGCGAGCCCAACGTAGTAAAGCTTATCCCTCCGGTAGAGGGCGTAGACCCCCTGGCGATGGCTCACGTATCGTTGGAAGAGGTCCTGATATTTTTCAACCGCGTCGCGGCTGATTCTTTCGATGTACTGGCTTACCAGAGGTGTTTGTCTAGGCACGGCTTTTCAACTCCGCAATTCTAGCTGGATGCTCTCATGCTCTTCAGGCCCATCAGATGCAACCATGCGCTGACGTTACGAAAAAGATACTCGATCGCTTGGCAGGTTGTTAGCGCAGGGCCACGATCGAGCCCTATCTCACGCCTCAGCGTTTGTACAGGTAAAATGGTCACATAAGCCTGTCATCGTGCCAAATTCAGCCGGCCGCCGCCACAGCCCTATTCGTCTAGTCCGAAGGCTGTGAGAGCCTTTATGACCACTGCCGCGAGCCGTTTTGGGGGGCGGTCTTATCCGCGCCATTGTATTCGGGGTTCGACGCTTGTCGATTCTTGTGCATCCCTTGACTTCCGAATAGCTTGACCCCCGCGGGTCAAACGGCAAATTGCTGCGAGTGCTGACTGTTGTTCAGAAGCTTTATCGTAGCTGCATTTGAGTTTGCCAAGCGGCGACGTTGGAAAGTAAGTTCGAATGTAGCTAGATATCGAAGCCAGAAAGTTTCTTATGGTAGAAAGAAAATACTCGATTTTTCAATTCCTTTGCCTGGTCTGTCGGATCCAACCTGTAGCCAGCACCGGCCTGAATGCGGCCTGGCCGCAGTTGGTGACCCTCTCTGCTCCAAAACAGCCTTTGGTCAACGTAATCGTAAAACACAAGCTCAGCCGTTTGGTACGTAACCCAGATCAGTAAGGCCAACTGCCCAAGACAATGCCACAGATCCAACTCTTTCTCAGAATATACATTTCCCTTTTGTAGATGCCGGAAAGGGCGTCCGACATGTACGAAGTGCTTACTTAGATCCCCGTAGAGTTTCCCAAAATGTGGTAGCAATTTCTTAGCGGAATCGAAGTATGTCGACTTGAGATTTCCGGCTTTATATTGCGGCAGTTCTTCCCAATTTGCAAAAAGATGCAACGTCAAACCGAGTCCTTCGTAGCTGTTGCGAATGCACAAGAAAGGCTGGAGACGCCATCCGCTTCGCAGGAGCGCGAATGCGGCAGTATAGGACTTCAGTATATTTGAAAGCAATACCGCGAGTTCAGTCCGCAGGTCGTCGTTAGCATTCTCAGCTCGTTGTTTGCCCGTAATGAGGACCGCGGTGACCGAACTATAGAGCTCATCGATGTGGATCACCTGATCTCGGGCTAGGACGTCAAAATTCTTAGCAATTTTATCCGCCTCGCGATTGACACGGTTCATTAGCATGGCTGATGAGAATCGGTACAATACCTCCTTCGGTGTTGTTGTCACGGGTCTAGCGGAAATGGATTCGGAGCGCGTGGGATTGAGATTCCCCATACAGCAAAACTTATACTTCTTTCCGCTACCGCAAGGGCAGAGTTCATTACGACCGAGCTTGGGAGCCGCCATGGGCCTCGTCCTCTCCGTTCGTGACAGCTACCGCAACACTCAAGAACAGAAGAAATTCCGCGGATTCTCAAAACCGTCTTGAAAATAATGGCCAAAGGCGATGCACTTTGGACATTTATTCATTTGCGAGGCTGGACCCGCCCTTGGCGGTCAGCTTCCAAACATCATCACGCCGTTTCTCAATCCACCCTTCCCGTTGGCACTGTCTATACACTCGGTGGACGGCATCGTGCCATAGAGGGATTCCGCGAGCTGTTATCACTGCTTGGTCTGTCTCAGTAAGACCTGAAGCCATGCTATCTTTTAGGTCTGAAATAATATCGCTATGGGAAGCAGATCCTCCTCGGTTCAGCAATGCCTTCAGTGCCGGACCACGAAATTTCCACGACGGTGTACGTTTCGAACTCCGCTTACCAGGTCTCTCTGAATCACCTCCGGAGCCTTCTCCAACCGCAGCGCGAGCGGAATCGAGCAAGTGCTCCCATTCTGTGGCGAAAACATCGACACGCGCCGAAAACTCGCCCACCATCTGCCCGATGTCCATCCACTTCCTGGCAGCGTCGTATTCCTCTGCTTTCATTCGCTTCGAAGCTTTGGAATTGATTTTCTTGCGTACCGCATCAAGACGTTTGCCCAGAGTCCGAAATGTGGAATTCACCGATTGCGACTTTGGTATGAGTTGAGCCACTATAAAATGTGCTCCTTTCGCGCCAGATGCGCGTCCGCGTATGTTGAGCGACCGCTGTCGCGTGAAATTCCGACAAGATGTCGCCGAAACTCCAAACTCTAGTCGCGCAACAAGGTCGAACTTCTACGTCGCTTATCCTAGGGGCATATTCTCAGCATTTACATTGTTTAGGCAACCTGCCCTTGCAGTATGCGTTAACGTTGAGTATAAGTAGGTCGCCTGTGTTTTTCACATAATCGCGAGGATACAGGTGAGGCATAGATTCCGCGCTCTCCGGTTCGCCTCTTGTCGAAGCTGACCGCCAGTGAGATCGATAGACCGGGTATTGTCGAATGCAGGATACGAACAATTGGGCGAATCCAGCCTCCCCAGTATGTAGGCACATCGAGCTTCAGTCTGCGCGGTGCCTCGAAGCCTATCGTGCAAACCCTCTCTTGGTCAAAGAGCACGCGAATATCGAACGTGCAGTTGCCCAGGGAGGTTACGGACATCGTCAGCTATACGAGCTTATTCAAAACGGTGCCGATGCTCTCATTACGAAGCGCGGAGGCAAGATTCAAGTCTTACTAACCGAGAGATCCCTATACTGTGCAAACGAGGGCGAGCCGCTAGACATTGATGGAGCGAATGCTTTGTTGGGATCTCATCTTTCAATGAAACATGGCCTGGAGATTGGCAGATTCGGTCTCGGTTTCAAATCCGTTCTCGGAATTACCCAAGCGCCTCAGTTTTACAGCCGTTCAGGGTCCTTCTGCTTCGATGAGGTAACTTCAGCCTCGAAGATAAGGGAGGTCATTCCCTCCGCAAAAAGATTCCCTATCCTCAGAATCGCGCGGCCAATCGATGCACTAGAATCTTCTGCTGGGGACCCCATTCTCGCGGATTTGATGACTTGGGCGACCACTGTTGTCAAGCTTCCGTGCGATTCGCCTGAAGCAGTTATTCGACTATCGAAAGACATTGGCGAGTTTCCCGGAGAATTTCTGCTCTTTTCCTCGCACGTGGGGATGTTGTTATTGCAAGACCGCACTACGGGGACGCTGCGAGAGGTTTGCCTTGAGCATGCAGGCGATAGCAGAGTGCTGATGGTCGACGGCAAGAAGAGCAGATGGAGACTCTTTTCGTCGAACTTTCGGCCTCCAGATCAAGCTAGGAGAGATGCAGGTGAGTTGGCTGACAGAGAAGAACTGCCTGTGATGTGGGCAGTCCCGATGGAGGGACGCGCGGCTGCGGGACAGTTCTGGGCGTTTTTCCCGACGGAGTACAAGACCACGCTTAGTGGAATTGTGAACGCGCCGTGGAAGACGAACGAAGATCGTCAGAATCTTCTCAGGGGCGATTTCAACAGCAGTATTCTCGACTGTGTGGCAAATCTCGTAGTCGACAACCTAGCAAGCCTGTCCGATCCCGAAGATCCGGGAGCGATCGTTGACGTTCTTCCCGCGCGGAAAGAGGATGCCCACAATTGGGCCGACGAATCGTTGAACGAGGCTGTCTACTCAAGAGCGCATACGCGCCCTTGCATTCCTGATCAAGAGGGGAATCTCGCCGTACCGACAACTTTGGGCCTTCCGCCAACAGGCTTACCTCGGCAAGCATTGGAAATATGGGCATCATGCCCTGGCAGGCCTGTCGACTGGTGTCACCCTTCGCTAGAAACCCGAACGCGTCGTTTGAGAGTCGAACGCCTTGTACTGGCGGGTCGCCGCTCAGCTTCGACCGTCGCGGAATGGCTGGAGACTTTGGTCAAGCACCCCTCTCCACAGTCATCGTCTTCAGCTGTGCGCGCCGGTGCAGCGATTGTCCTTGCGAACGATCCCCTCAAGCGATTGGAGGTTGAGCGCTCGAAAATCGTGCTGACTGTTGATGGTCGGCTGGTAGCACCGGATCCCCTGCGGGTCTTCCTCCCCAGTGATTACATCTCGCTCACTGCAGACCTATCAATAGTTGATCCGGGGCTTGCTACAGATAAAGAAGCAGTCGCTGCGCTTGCCACATTCGGTATCAAGCCAGCGGATGTTCGGCGCGAGCTCGACAATCTGGTTTCGACGGGTTACGAGATGTTCCGCGACGTGGATTGGGATCGCTTTTGGATGTTGGCGGAACTGGCTGGTCAGGCAGCACCCAACCTGATCAAGACCGCTGGCAGTACACACAGAATAAAAGTTCGAACCCTCTCGGGATCGTTTCGCCGTATCAGATCCACACTACTTCCTGGCTCCATCGTGCCAGAAGACGGGAGCAGAGACTCAACGATCGCCATCGATAGAAGCTTCCATGCTGGTACCTTACCTCTCCTCATGAAGTTAGGTGCTGTCGAACGTCCCCAAGCCGACCTTGGCTCACACAACGAGCAGTGGTACCACGAATATTGGACCGAAGCTCTGGAAGAATACGCCCGACATCTAAGCCCAACCGGGTCTAAGCCTGGCTTTGGAAAACTGATCTTCGATCGCGGAGATTGTGTAGGGCCGCTGGAACCAATCTACATTCTTAGTGACGAAGGCTGTGTTGCCTTTACCGAAGCAGTCTTATCATCCGACGATCCTAAATGGGTGATGCTACATGAGACTCGCCCCAACAACTACCCGCAGGTGTCGCGCGATTCCCCCAGCCGTTGGGCCGCCCGCAGGAAGGGAAAGCTCAATACGTCCCGGGGCATAGAGCCATTGGCAGAATGCGTGGGTTCGAGCCTGTCAGAATGGGCTGAGATTCTTCCGGTCGCCCAGTGCCCCTCTGATGTCGCCGAAAGGGTCGGCCTTCCGCAACGTTTTATCGACCTGTCTCAGAATCAATGGAAGGCGGCATTTGATTCGGTTCAGAAATGCACGGATGACTCGCTACTGGGTCGCTTTTACGCGGCCGCTGCCGCCGTTCGCGATGACCCACCCACATTTATCACGTGCCGTGTGGGAAACGATCATCGTCAGGTAAAAACATTGGAGGTGCATGCTGTAGCTCATCCGCACGAATTTCAGGCGCTTGTCTTGCAGCGGGAGCCTGTTGTCTTGCTTACCACGCTCGACGAAGTTGACCTGTTGAGTAGCAAATGGGGACTGAGGCATGCCAAAACGGCAGTTCGTACGGAGGTGTCATTCGCTCCGAGTGGACCCGTAATTCCACTGCTTGACAGGTTCCCAGCATTAAGAGCCACTCTTACCGACCAACAGTGTGGGTTGCAGGTGACTTCATGCACCGAGCTCAGGTTAGAAACTCTTACGAATGCGGGCAAAATCCCGCAAGAGACTGACTTCTTCATCGATGATTCGACGATCTATTGCTTGGACGAAGTGAGCGATTCGGAACTCTTGGAGCGAATCGATAGATCTCTCAAGCTGAATCTGTCCGAAGAAATCCGAACGCTCGTTCTGGGCCAACGAGCGAACGACAAGTACCGTCAAGCTCTGCAAAAGATTCGAGGTGCACAAGGACTTTCCGCGCGCTTGTTGGCCGCGGTAGGAGCCCAGTGCATCCGTCAGAGGTTGCCCGCAGGTTTGTTGCAAGCCGTTCACGCAGAACAGATTCAAGTCGACGACCTCAGGCTGGCAGACCTGGCAATGGTCGTGTACGGAATCGACGTTTTACGTGCTTTCCGCGAGGACTTGGAACAAGCGGGCCTCGAACCACCCTCACGTTGGGCAGGCGGTGCGATAGCACGAAAGTTTGTCAGAGATCTTGGCTTCCCCAAGGAGTATGCGGGCTTCGAGGAAGTCAGACGCGATCCCCTATTAGAAGTGGAGGGGCCACCTAACTTACCTGAGCTCCACCTATTTCAAAAAAAAGTCCTCGTCAACATTCAACAATTAATAAATCGCGGTGGGAAGAATCGTGGACTGTTGGCACTTCCAACCGGTGCTGGCAAAACACGTATCACGGTACAGGCGCTCATCGAACTGATAAGGGAGAAAGAGCTCAAAGGACCGATTCTATGGGCGGCTCAGACCGACGAGCTTTGTGAGCAAGCAGTTCAGACATGGAGTGAAGTGTGGCGTTCCAGCGGACCTCGAAAATTATTGTCGATTAGCAGACTTTGGGCAAGCAACCAAGCAGAACGGCTGGACTCCGAAATACACGTTATCATTGCGACGATTGCCAAACTCCAGGGTTGCTTCGGTCGACAAGAATATGAGTGGCTCTCACAGGCCACATGTGTCGTGATTGACGAAGCACACGCCGCCATCACGCCTGAATACACGGCGCTTCTTGAGTGGGAAGGGTTGGGACGGGGAAAAGATCGCTGTCCGCTGATCGGCTTGACCGCCACAGCTTTTCGCGGGAGCAGCAAAGAGGAGACCGAGCGCCTCGTCAACCGCTTTGGGAAACACCGCTTGGACGAAGGCATTTTTGGTGACGACCCATACTCCGAATTACAGGCCACAGGTGTGCTGGCACGAGTCAGGCACGAAATACTCGAAGGATCCGAGATAAAGCTGACCGATCAGGAATTGCAGCAGTTAATTCAAACAAGAAGATTCCCTGCGTCAGCTGAGGAAAGATTGGGGCTCGATTCGAACCGAAATCGTGTGTTGCTTGACTCAATTCGCCGCCTTCCGAAAGATTGGACCGTGCTTCTGTTCGCCACTTCGGTCGATCATGCGCAGACTATGGCAGCCCTTCTCTCTCTAGAAGGTGTAACGGCTGCACCGATTTCTGCGATGACCGACCCATCCGTCCGACGCCATCATATTGAGGAGTTCAGGGCGGGCAGGCTCCGGGTACTTACGAACTACAACGTGCTTGCACAGGGATTCGACGCTCCGGCAGTTCGTGCCGTGTATGTAGCGCGACCGACTTTCAGTCCCAATTTATATCAGCAAATGATCGGTCGGGGTCTTCGCGGGCCATTGAATGGCGGTAAGGAAGAGGCTCTCATTGTGAACGTGGCCGACAATGTGCTTCGTTACGGCCAAGAACTTGCATTCCGCCAATTCGAATACTTGTGGGCCAGTCGATGAATCTGCCGACACAGATTGCCGAGCTCACTGCAAAGCAACACGCGATTATAAATCTTCCTCTGGAAACGAAGTGTCTCATTACTGGCGGGGCCGGGACTGGGAAGACGTTGGTTCTCATTCATCGGCTCGCTAAGCTCGTTAACACCGATAATCTGGGGCCAGGGAGTGAGATCTTAGTTCTAAGTTTTTCTCGAAATGCTGTGACCGAAATTAGGCGCAGGCTACAAGCATTCGGAGGAGCCGTCGCCTATGTGCGAGTTCGAACGTTTGATTCGTTTGCAACGCGCCTTCTAAATCTTTTCGTTCCAAGCGAACATTGGATCGACAAGGACTATGACCAACGTATAAGGTTAGCCACGACCCTGTGTCGCAGACCCGAGCCCAAGGTTGAGTTGACACGCTACAGGCACGTGGTTGTGGACGAACTGCAGGACCTCGTCGGCGACCGCGCCGATCTTGTAAGGGCTGTCCTCGAATCAACAGTCTGTGGTTTCACGACGCTGGGTGACCCTGCGCAGGGAATTTACAATTTTCAGCTTGAAGGCGTAGGTCGGCGAATCGGTTCCGCGGAATTTTATCAATGGTTGCGAAAACGCTTCGGATCTCAGTTGAACGAGCGCTCACTAAATGACAATTTTCGGGCCAAATCGACAACCGCCAAGGCCGCTTTGTGGGCTGGCGACGAGCTGAATTCCGCTACGCCAGACTACCAGTCCATTCGGAATCGCCTCGATGAAACTGTCCGAAACCTCAAATCGCTCGGAGATGTACCCGCAGCTGCATTGAGCGTCGACCTAAGGTCAACGACAAACGCAATCCTCTGCAGAACCAATGGTCAGGCTTTGACCATTTCGGGTGAGCTAAACTCTCTGGGAATCAAACATGTTCTACAAACAGGAGCCACTGATCGCATAATAGCTCGTTGGGTTTCGATCTTACTGAGGAGCGTCGAAACGTCGAGGATTGGCAAGGCACGCCTCCTCCGAATCGCCCAAGAAACCACCGGCGAATCGGTTCCCGAACCCATGGAGTGTTGGAAAATCCTCAAGCGTTCGGAGAGAGGTTCGGGCATCGACCTCGACCTCGACACCCTGGCGAATCGAATACGATGTGGAGACATGCCTGATGACCTCACCCAGGTTCCGATCGCGAATCTGATCGTCTCGACTATTCATAAATCGAAAGGACTGGAGTTCGACTGCGTTCTTTTGGTTGAGCCGGATGCGGGGCCCGTCGAAGGCACCGGTGATGAAGACTTCTCAGAAACTCTTCCTGAAGAGACAAGGCTGCTTTACGTCGCTCTGACTCGCACAAGAAATGGGCTCTTCCATGTGAACAGGCCTGAAACTAGAAGACTCAGGAAGCACGCTTCTACAAAGCGATGGGTGCTCAAGGGGTTCAAATACTGGCAAACGAGAGCAGTCGAAGTTCGAGGAGAAGACGTTCATTATCTGGATCCAGCTGGTACTTTTGTCATTTCTCATGAGCCGGTCAAATTGCAGGAATACATCCGGGCTGCTGTTAATCCGGGCGATCCGGTAACTTTGAATCGGAAATTTCACCATGTGGAAGGACAAAGACGAACATTCTACGTTGTCGAACACGATGGACGATCTGTCGGAATAACCAGCGACCGTTTTGCCGCAGAGCTATTCGGCATTCTTAACATCAACGCGGGATGGGAAGTCATGTGGCCAGCTCAAATAACAAAATTGCGCGTGCAGGCGATAGACTCCGTCGCCGGCGTGAGAAGTGAAAGTCTCGTACCGGGATTCAGTAATGGGAATGTCTGGTTAAGAGTTCGGGTGGTAGGACTCGGGGATCTGGTCTTCGATTGACGACGAGAAGGAGCGCTTAGAAATTATGGAACTCGATTCCTATTATGACTTTCGTGAGCGGCTGACGAAAGAATTGGTCAAGGACCTCTGCGGGCCGGCTTCCCCAATCGAAGAAATCGATGACCGTCCGCTGGACCGATATATTGTAGGAATCCTGTACCCCCAAACAGGCGAACCAATTGACGGAGATAAGGACGAAGATCAGACGGACGAGGATGCCGAGACACCTGCTGACCCGCCGGTCGCAATGGCAAATTTAAGATACCCTTCCTCAATGGGAATGACTTTCGGAGTCGATGTAAAGGCTACAAAAGAGATTGAACTCGCCATTCTTTGCGCGCGCTATGAACAGTCAGAGTCTGCGGGTGACGCGACGCAGAAATGGCGGAGGGTGGCGATCTCGCCTGAACCGGTCATTTTGCCGGTCAATAAGCCCCTCCAGAACTACCGCACAGACTTGGCGCCGGGACTAGAGTTATTTTGCAGGGTGAGGACTCAAGACAAGAACGGAACGACATCAGTGACGGCTGTTCTTGTGAATAGACATGTAGTCAAGCTCGGTGAACTACGAGATGCGCATGCGTTCTTCCAGTCGGAAATTCGAGCGTCGGCCACGACTCACGAGGCTGTATTTGTCGAGAGGCCCAAACGCGCGCTTCATGGCAATGATGAGGATCTTAGGTCATATAGATTGCTGTATCGCCACGCCGTCGAGTTCGGAACGGGCCATGGCTGTTCGGTCTGGTGGGAACTTGATCCATCGGTCCCGAACCGAGCCATAGCCATCGCGACGACATATGCCCCGGAATATGAGCTTTTGACAGCAGATAGCAATCCCGACATCGAGCTCAAAGCGTTGAGGATGCAATTCCTCGCTCAGGAGCCGCGAGATGAAATCGTAGCGGGTCTAATTCAGCTGTCGTCAGGTTATGCGAGTTGGATTAAAGCTCGTGAAACAGAAGCCGATGGTCTATCAGCTGATCTAGCCGCAGCAGCGAGCGATCATATGGAGTCCTGTCGCGAAGCACTGGGCCGAATGGAAAAAGGAACTGACTTGCTCAGAACCGACGATCAAGTCTGGGAGGCTTTCAAGCTAGCAAACAGCGCGATGCTCCAGCAACGCGCCAGGACAGTATGGCTGAAGACGGGCAAACCCGGTGATGGGCCTTCCGAGTCAGAAGAGCACGAGTGGCGGCCATTCCAACTCGCTTTCATATTGATCTGTCTGCCGGGTATCGCTGGTGATAGGACACCAGAGAGAGAGCTGGCAGACCTCCTATGGTTCCCCACAGGCGGTGGAAAAACTGAGGCTTACCTTGGCCTAATAGCGTTCACGATATTTCTGAGGCGGTTGCGGTCCACTTCCGATGCCGATGGCGTGACTGCCTTGATGCGATACACCCTACGCCTGCTAACGATTCAACAGTTCGAAAGAGCCTCCCTTTTGATCTGTTGCTGTGAAGAAATAAGAAGAAGACACAGCAGTTTGGGTAACACTCCCATTTCGATTGGTCTGTGGGTAGGCCAAGACGCGACTCCCAATACCCTCCAGGATGCACGGTCCTCACTGGACAGACTGAGACAGGGACTGACAATCGAGCGAATGAATCCAATTCAGGTTCGATCGTGTGTATGGTGCGGTCGAATACTCACCCATCGGAACTATTACATCGCAGAGCGAAATCCTCGTATGGTCGTTACATGTGGACAACCTGGGTGCGTTTTTGAGAAGGAACTTCCGATCCATCTTGTCGATGCCGACATTTATAAATTTCATCCGACTTTGATCATCGCGACTGTGGACAAGTTTGCAAGTCTCCCTTGGCGGGAGGCGACTGCTAGCCTGTTCAACTCAGATATCGTGGGAGTACGTCCGCCCGAGCTCATCATTCAAGATGAGCTGCACTTGATTTCAGGTCCGCTTGGAACTCTCACCGGATTATACGAGACGGCCGTCGACTACCTCTGCACTGAGAATGGGGTTCGTCCCAAAATAATCGCATCGACTGCGACCATCCGCCGCGCAAGTCAGCAAACGAAGGCGTTGTTTGACCGCCAATTCCGTCAATTTCCTCCTCCTGGTCTCGATGCTCGCGACGCATACTTCGCCGTGCAGGCTACCCGTGAATCGAAAGCCACCCGACGGTACCTTGGGCTGATGGCACCTGGAACTAGCCAATCGACTCTACTGATCCGAACGTATGCAGCATTGCTGCAAAGAGCGAGCGATCTGCCTGGAGAAAATAGAACGAGGGATCCATATTGGACCCTCGTGGGGTATTTCAACAGCCTCCGTGTTCTGGGAGCGGCGCGAATCCAAGTGCAGGACGACGTCACCGACCGAATAGATCTGCTTGCGCGACAATCTGGCACTTCACCTCGGCCCATTGACGAGTTGATTGAACTAACGAGCCGAGAGCCTTCGGGGAACATTCCTGAGTACTTGAAACGCATGACCGTTGAATGCCCTGACCCGGCGGCCTTGGCTGTGATCTTGGCAACAAATATGATTTCTGTAGGTGTAGATATTGATCGGCTGGGCCTTATGGCGGTGATGGGACAACCGCAGGCTACTTCCGAATATATCCAATCTACAAGCCGTGTTGGTCGAAAGTATCCTGGTCTTGTTGTCTCGCTTTTTAACGCCGGAAGGTCACGCGACCGTTCCCACTATGAATCATTCGTTGCCTACCATGCCGCTCTCTATAGGCAGGTCGAATCGACGAGCGTAACTCCATTCTCGTCTCGGGCACGTGACCGCGGGCTTCATGCAGTACTCGTTGCCCTTGCCCGGCTCACGAAGAGAGAGTTTCGCCCGAACGACGGCGCACACAATACCCTGCATTTGGAGTCTTCGCTTGCGGATATTAGGGAAACAATCCTACGCCGAGTCGAACATTTGGACCCGGCAGAGCGTTCCGACACTGCCGCCGAGATCGACCAGTTGATTGCAAAGTGGAAAATGCTTAGTGAGAAGAATCACGACTTGGTCTTCAGCAATTTTCGGAACCTTGAATCCTCACTTTTAGTCGACGCTTCTACCGATGACCTGGCGGCAGAAGAGCGATTCCGCACTCTATGGAGCTTAAGAGATGTCGACCAGGCATCGAAATTACATTTGGTGAGGTGATTGATGGCCGCGATCGGTGAGGTTCGCAGAAATCAGTTGATTACTACATATGGTATCGGAGCTATGATTGCGATCGAAGACGCATCGTACATGGTAATGGGGCTTGACCGATGGAATGTCAATGGCCCCAACTTGCACGAGCCGCGGCTGGAGAAGAGACTCGGAGTGCAGGGTTTCGTGTTACCACCTGCATCTAAGAATGGTCCCGATATTCCCGTCGTTCGATTTCCAGAGATGTATTCCTGCCCCACCTGTCGGCGACTTGATAAGCATTCATTCTTTTGCGAGAACGATAACAATCAGTGCAACAGCTGCAGTTCGCCTTTGGTGCCTTCGCGGTTTGTTGTTTGTTGCCCTAAGGGCCATATCAATGATTTTCCGTATTTCAATTGGGTGCATGCTGGCGCAGCAAGGGTTCAAGCTGATCACGTCCTTAAGATCGAGCCGAAAGGAGCTTCCGCTTCGCTTCGCGACATCAGTATAAATTGCAGTTGCGGTGCCACCAGAACTATGGAGGGGGCGTTCGGCAAGAAAGCGATGCAAGGCATTGCTCGATGCTCGGGCCGCAGACCATGGTTGCCCGGAGACGCCGAACTGTGCAGCGAATTACCCCGAACACTCCAGCGAGGCGCTTCCAATGTTTGGTTTCCCGTCGTTCACTCAAGCATTTCAATTCCACCGTGGTCTGAAGGTGCCTTCACCGTTCTAAGCAAGTATTGGGTCGTGCTTCGCCATGTTCCGGATGACTCCCTCTACAGCACTATTCAAGGCTTGGGGGTCAGTGCTGGAACACCCTACACGGTAGAAGATCTCGTCAATATTGTCAGGCAGCGACGGCTTGGGAGTGAACTCCCCGACAACGCCGAAGCTTTGAGAATCCAAGAATACGAGGCTCTCACTAGAGGACAACCTGAAAGAACGAGACGGGACGAGTTCGTTTGCGTTCCGGCCACGGGTCTGGGCTCCACGACATCGCAATGGTTTGGCTGTGTGATGCAGGTGAAGCGACTCCGAGAAGTCCGAGCGCTGCATTCGTTCACAAGATTGTATCCGTCGACTGAAGGCGATCCCGCCGCTACTCAGGCTCCAATCTTCGCCGCAAATCCCCTATGGCTTCCGGCGATCGAAGTGACTGGTGAGGGTGTTTTCCTGAAACTCCGCACGGACCGTCTCCGGGAGTGGGAGGCGAAACCAGAGGTGATAGCGCGAGCTAAGAGGATAGACGACAACAGCAAGCGACGGCTTCAAGTCCTAGGCGGCAATCTTGGCAGAACGATCAGTCCTCGATTCTTGTTAGTCCATACGCTGGCCCATGCCCTCATAAATCAGTGGGCACTCGAATGTGGATATCCGGCGGCATCGCTTCGGGAACGCATTTATGTCTCAGATTCGATGGCGGGACTACTAATTTACACTGCCACTAGTGATTCGGCGGGAAGCCTCGGTGGTGTTGTTGCACAGGCAAAATCTGATCGCCTGGATAATTCTCTGCTTGACGCCATGACGCAAGCATCATGGTGTTCTGGTGATCCCCTTTGCATCGAGGCAGATGCCCAGGGCGTTGACTCCCTAAACTTGGCAGCGTGTCACGCGTGTGTGCTGCTCCCTGAAGTTAGCTGTGAGGAAATGAACCTATTTCTGGACAGAGCCATGCTAGTCGGAACTCTTGAAGATCCTTCAATGGGCTATTTCCGATCAGCCATCGAAATGGACTAAACCGTGGCTCGAATGATCCCGTCGTACGTGTCGATCAAAAATCCTAGTCGAGCAGAGGTCCGACTGTTCGAGAAGATGCGGGACGAACTCAATGATAATTGGGTCGTCTTACACTCTCTAGGACTGTTGTTGCATCCCAAAAAGCCGTGGTCTGAAATCGATTTTGTCCTCATAGGTCCGCATGGAGTCTTCTGTCTGGAGGTCAAGGGCGGACGCGTGTCGCGTAAAGAAGGAATTTGGAATTTCATTGACCGAGCCGGTCAGATGCACGCGAAGACGGAAGGCCCCTTTGAGCAAGTGGGATCCGCATCTGCAGCACTCTATGCATACCTCCGCCGAGAACGACCCAGCATGGTCCAATTGATAACGGGATTCGGTGTTGCAATGCCAGACATTTCCTTTGAAATCTCCGGTCCAGATATCGACGTTGCACTTGTCTATGATGAATCCGATACGCGAAAACCATTCACTAAGTATATTGAGCGTCTGGCTTCACACTGGGCGGCGCGTCTTGGAAAGTCCGGTTCTAACCTACTACGCCCAATCGACAAATCCGCAGTGGTCGCTCTTCTTAGAGGAGACTTTGAGCTCGTTGCGTCTCTTCAACTAAAAATTGAACTCGCAAATAAACAGCTAGTGCAGCTCACAGAGGAACAATATCGCGTATTGGACGGCTTGTCCGAAAACCACCGAGTAGTTATTCGGGGAGGAGCGGGGACCGGCAAGACCCTCTTGGCCGCTGAAGAGACACGACGCCTTTCGCAAGGTGGGAAAAACATTCTTCTTTGCTGCTTCAACAAGAAGCTAGCTGAGTTCTTGGCGGTGAACCTCCGAGAGTGCGGTCACGCGGTGGTGCGTCACTTTCACGGACTCATGGCAGATTACATCCGAGAGGCGGGACTCATGGGTCAATTGCCAGACGCTCAGGAAGCCGATCTCTTTCGGGTCTTTTATCCCCAACTTTGCGTCGACGCGATGATTAAGCTTAATCGTCTGGGAGAATTCGATGTCTTGATAATAGACGAAGCGCAAGACATTTTGCTCGACACGTTCCTTGATGTTCTGGACGGGCTTGTGAAGGGAGGGCTCAAGACTGGCTCTTGGAAAATCTTCTTGGATCCGAAACAGGACGTGTACGGTGGTCTCGCCTCCAAGGTCCTCTGCAAGATTCTTGAAAATGCACCTGCCCAATATAAGCTCACGGTTAATTGCAGAAACACCATTCCAATTGCAATCGGTACTAGCCTTCTCTCAGGCATAGATTCGGACGAGACGCTTCACGTAGATGGCCCCGAGATCCAACCCTATTGGTACTCCGAACCGCGACAAGAACGACGCCTTGTCTCCAACTGCATCGGACGAATTCTCTCTCAAGGAGTCAAACCAGAGTGCATCACTATACTTTCTCGCCGACAGCTCAGAAATAGCTGTATCGCGCATGGTCTCATCGGGGTAAATGCCCCCGTTTGTGATTTAGGAAATTCATCAAGCCTTTCAGTACCAGATACGATTCGTTTTTCTACTGTTTCACTTTTCAAAGGCCTGGAGTCCGACGTGGTGATTCTATTGGATTGTGACGACCTATCGTCGGATGACGGTCGTTCAAATTTATACGTTGCAACTTCCAGGGCTCGCACTCTTCTGGCTGTCTTCCTCGATCAATCGGTCAGATCCCGGTATGACGCCAACGCACTTGCGTACGGTAAGCGGCTTTCGGTTTCGTCACAAGCCGCCCTCCGAAGTCAAGTCATCAGGGGCACAAATGACTGATGTTTTTAGCGCGCGCAAGCGCAGCGAGATAATGGCTAAAATTCACGGTCGAGATACTAAGCCGGAGCTTGTCGTGCGCAAAGCGTTACGAAATCTAGGCGTCAAATTCAAGTCGCACTTTCGAGAGCTTCCGGGTACCCCAGATTTCGTATTCCCGGAGAAGAACAAGCTAATCTTCATTCATGGTTGTTTTTGGCACGGCCATAGGGGGTGTCGGCGGGCAAAGCTACCGACCTCAAATAAGGTATTTTGGAAGACGAAGATTCGGAAAAACGCTGACCGCGACCTAACGGCCATGCGCAAGTTGCGCCGTAGCGGATGGAGCCCGCACATAATTTGGACGTGTGAACTTAAAGGCGAAGCCTCCCTTACAAGGCGCCTGGAAAACTTTTTAGGTGACACCCGGCCACAAGGAAACAGCAATAAGCGTTCGAACGTTTACCGTAATAACCGAAAAGGTTTCAAGACCGACCGAAAACTAAGCGCGCGTGATGGAATTCAGACTGCGATCGATCTCTTTGCCGGTGCTGGAGGTCTATCGCTGGCAGCGAAGCAATGCAAGATCGAAGTGAGAGCTGCGATTGAAAACGATAGACACGCTTGTGCAAGCTATCAAAAAAATATTATTGATCGACACACCAAACAACCTGTCCTTTTGGAAGAGGATATCGCTAGGATAACGTGGCGTAAGCTAATGCGACTTGCAGGTTTCAAGAAGCGTGAATGTGGCGTCTTACTTGGCGGCCCTCCATGCCAAGGCTTCTCAACGCACCGCCTAAATGGAGATGGTGTCGGCGACCCGAGAAACGATCTACTCTTGACCTATCTGGATGGAATTGAAGCACTGCGACCCAAAGCTTTCTTGGTGGAAAACGTCCCCGGACTTTTGTGGGAGCGACACCGCGCGCATTTGAGTTTGTTTCTCAAAAGAGCGAACGCCCTCAAGTATCGGGTGTATGGGCCCACCGTCTTGAACGCGCGAGATTATGGGGTTCCCCAGAATCGAAGGCGCGTTTTCGTTGTCGGGATCAGGTCGGACCAGGCGAGGGAAATTTGCTGGCCCCCAGCTCCTACGCATTGTGATCCCAGGACGGGTCCCAAAGAAAGGAGTGGCAGGCCCAATTGGGTGACTGCGCGTGATGTATTCCTTCAGCCTCTCCGAAAGGCTGACCCAAACGCGATCCACATGCAGCATTCTGCCGAGATGATCGAAGTGTTTCGATCAACTCCCAAAAACGGCGGGAGTCGCTCAGAATCGATGCGTATCCTGCCGTGCCACAAACACCACAACGGCCACAAAGATGTTTATGGCAGAATGGATCCCCTGCGACCAGGACCAACAATCACGGGCTCTTGTATCAACCCTTCGAAAGGAAGGTTCCTGCACCCGACCCGCAACCATGGGATCACGGCCCGCCATGCGGCTCGATTTCAGACCTTCCCGGACGGTTTTGTTTTCGAAGGTGGATTAATAGCTGCTGGTTATCAGATCGGGAATGCTGTTCCCGTGAGGCTCGGGCGCGTCATTCTGCGGACGATACTGCAAGCCCTCCAGAAGTAATGAGCAGCGCCCACGATAGCACTGAGCCCCTGAGGGCGTGGTCCACAGACTGTAGTCTGCGGACCCCCGGAACGCAGGGCTTCCGAGTTCATAAGATTCAGCGACTTGCGAAGACCTGAAAGACACCCTTTTCGGACCACCCGGTAACGACCAATCGGGCACAACGCTATTTCCACCAGAAAGGAACGCAGTTAAGATGCTCCACAGAAATTGAAAGGATAACTGTGGCGTCATTCAATGGGTTGCCATTTTGGAAGCAGGCTTTTTTAACCAATGCTGTCGCGATTGTTGGCGTGTTCGTAGGATTTGCTTCTTCCGGAGTCCAGCTTCCGGCCATTCTTAAGGCTCGCATTGCGGTATTCACGATTGCCTTGATGAATTTCATGCTCCTTGTTGTCCGTCCACGCATCATTTCACAGAAAAATAAGGGTGAGGCGACGGCACACTCATGGAGCGTTGCATACCAAGTCCTCACGGAGCGCCCTTTCGTCGTCGCGCTTCTCATCCTTCAACTCTTGGGCGTGTCGCGAGCCACGGCGGCTAGCATCGTATTCGTAGAAACTTCCACGAGCGCCTATGTCCACGGCATGGCGAATGCACAATCCATGAGTCTGCGTTTGATGGGCGCTGCGGTCCTAATGGGAGGCGTTGCAGCGTTGTGGATGCTGGGTGCCGTCGGCCTCTGGCGAAGCCGTCCGTGGGCTTGGTGGCTAGTCCTCGTGCTGAACGGGCTGGCCGCTGCGATAAGCTGCGTTTTGCAGGTATTGAAGCCAGATGAGTTCTTGCTCGACCCCGCCGCTACGACCGCCGTAGTGCTGTTGTTAATTCGGTCCGTGAGAACGGAATTTCGCGGCGGCCAGACTGCGAATAGACTGCTTGTCGGATGATTTTCAAAATCGCAGGTAACGTTGGTCCCAGTACCCAAGTGATTTCCGGTTACGCGACGCGCGTTTTCTTGAGGAAGTGAGCGTCCGCCGCCGGGCGGGTTCGTTCTGACGCATTTACGGGCCACTGACACGCCGGGCTGTCGCGACCTGCTCGACTTGCCGAGCAGATTAAGTGGGCTGCCTAGACCACGCCGATGCACGTCACTCCCGAGTACCTTTTCTTTCTTGAACCCACCAGACAACAGGCCTATATTTTGCAGGTGCGTCACCGACCGGTGTTAATGTTCCTGGCCTGTCTATGCGTTTGCACTCCAAATGCAGATGCCCAGTCGTCTTCGAAACTAGACTCGTGCTGTCCTCCAACCGCCTCCTGCGAAAACCCCAACGAAATTAACGGAGGACGCGTATCCGCGAGAGTCGTTATTGACGATGTCACATTCGACGGGCCGGTTCAGTTGGCGAACACGAATCTGGAACCACTTCTGACTTTGAAGCAAAAAGAATATGACGACGATTCCAAATGGCTCGATGATATTCAAGACGCCATGAGAAGTGTCTGGGGGCGCCAAGGCTACTTCAAGGCCATGGTAAGTGCTAAAGCTGTGCCGCTGGGAAGCGATGCCTCGCGTAAGCATTATTCGGCGGTCATCCACGTGGATGAGGGCCTTCAATATCGCCTGGGAAGTATCCAGTTTAGCGCCATGACGGACTCGGACTATGACATTCATGAGAACTCCTCGGGGATGAGACTTATTCGGGAGAAGTCGTCGGCTTTCGACGATTTGGGTCCGGGAGACCCAGCGCGTCGGCCAATTTTCCCACGGGAAGAACTGCGAAGTCTGTTCCCGTTGCAGGAGGGAGATATTCTAGACGCGGACAAAGTTAGACAAGGCTTGGTCGCATTGCAAGACCTATATGCCGACAATGGGTACATCGATATTATGGCAGCGCCAATAACGGATTATGATGACGAGCATCAGCTCATTTCACTTCAAGTCCAGCTCTACGAACAAAAGCAATATCGCATCGGAAAGCTCGCAATTTCCGGTCTAGATGCCAACACGAAAAACGCACTGATTTGGAAGCTAAAGTCGGGAGATATTTTTAATTCGCAACTGTTCGAGGCGTTTTTTAAGGACAATGAATCCCTTTTACCCGCTGGAACCTCTCCGTCCAATAGCTCCCAAATCGTCCGCAACATGAAGGATGGCACTGTCGATATAAACTTCAAGTTTTCGCCCTGCCCACGCCAGTAAGGCTGATTCAGCGGCTGCTCAAATCAGAATTTACCGGGAGTTAGGAGTCCTCGGAGAGCCGCGCTCCGTGCGCAATCATGGTGCGCCTTGGGCGGCTACGTTCAAACGCACTAATCATGTGGATTTTCGTAGTTTCCGGTTGCGCGACATGTCAGGACTTGGCTCCAAATTTATGATATTCATTCAATCATGGCGGCACCGAGAGAACCCGTGTCCGAGAGTAGGTCTGCAAGGGTCGAGCGATTGCAGAAATCGAGTAGGGTTTTTATTTGGGCCGCGCAAATCGGATTCTATGTCCTCCTATATTTTGTCGGCCTGCTCGTCGCATCGATTTTTGTGGGGTCTCTCCACATCCTTTGGAAAATTTGCTTTTTGCTCAGCGTGCTCGCTCTTTGCGGGCATTTGGCAGCGTGGTTGATTCTCTCTCATCGCTCGATGGGGTACGGAATCTCAAGTTCATTCTCATTCTTAATTTGGGAATTCTGGCTTCTCGGCGTGGCATCAGGAGTGTCAACATTCTTCGCGTTCAGCAGTTACCAACGGTATCTGGTGCTTTTCCTCCTTGTGGGCATCATCGGAGTTTCATCGTCGTTCATTCCCTTATTGCGGACCGCCCCTGTCAGAGCCCTCGGCCGCTCAATTAGACCGGTCCGGTAAATCACGGACGACCGAGGTATTGCGGCGACCCGAAGGCAATGGGCACATGTCCCGCAACTAATTAGATGGGATGAGATTGTATTTTCTGTGATGCGCCGGAGTATACTCCCGCCAATGCGCACACTCTACAACAAGACGCCGATGAAAATTGCCATTGGCTACTTTGTCCTCATTGTCGTGCTGTTAATAATCACAAACGTGCGGTCGGAGCCTGAGGGCCGGCCATTTGCGTATTTAATCATCGGCTTGCCGTGGATTTTGGCAGCCATGAGCGAGTGCATATGGGGAACCGCGGTATTCGTTATTCTCAATTCGTTGACCGTTTATCTCGTGGCGTTAATTTTTGTCGAGACATTTGACGATGCAGACGCGGATGGGACCTGAAGCATGAACTCCCGCCCCTTGGCCACGGTCAAAGACCCTTACCACCACGAGTCGGCCGACCATCGTTGACCAGAATCTCGAAACGCAATAGAGTCTGCACGCCGTCCGGTACGGAACGGAAAGACCGCCCACATGTATCGAATCGTCTTGAGTTGCAAGGGTGTCCCCGAAAATGCTGGCGCAGCCGCGGCGCGTGACATCTCGGAAGAGTTCACGCACAGGCCATGGCACGAGAACGTCTCGTGTTTGTGGGATGGTTCTCAGCTTATTCTGCAGGCCGACAACGATTTCGATTCGAGAGGGCTCGCTCTCGTCGATGAGTTCGCTGACGCTATTTCGGCCTACATCAAAGATGGATTCGATGGAGACATAGAGATTCTTTCAATTCACGAGCCCAAGTCCTGATTAGCGCATTATCGAACAAATGGACTACATGGTGCTAAGGCTAGACCGGATGTTTCAGGTATCATTCGTTTGCTGCACGGTATGCCCAGAATTCAAGCATCTCTGGCTCGATGCCATCCGCTGATACACAAGATTCCTCAATCGTGTAGCCATCAGGGAAATCTGCGATGACCTCTGCCCCGATACAGCTGGTCCGCTCAACGTCTTGCTGTGAGACTGTGCCAGAAACATAGGCTCGAATTTGAATGCGTCGCTCTAGCAGTCCACAGGTGACACCCACAAGGCGACCCGTGACTTCTCCAAGCAGGGCGCGTTGAATGGAAAGCTTGAGGGCTACCAGCGGCTCAGAGTTCATGCGGTTCCCCCCTACTTCAACGAAGATATAGGGTGAGCCATCGCGTATCCAGTCTTAAATTCTGCTAGCTAAACGCCGTCACCGCCGAAGTCGGTACCAGTCACACATTCAAGAGCGACTCATCAAACCACACGTCCTCGGAATCAGGTGCAAAGAGGAATCGGTAACCGGGCGGCAATCCAAGGAATTTCGCTATTTCAGGATATTCCTCGTAGATATGGCTCGCGTGGAGAGGCGCAAAGAAATCGGCCTCACCACTGATATCTTCGCCGCACCAGATGTACCAACCGTTCGTGTCGTCCGCGACAGGATGACGCAAGCCGTTTATCGGCATCCTTCCTTTCGTCGTAAGTGCAAGTCCCAATTTCGAGTCTGCTGGTGCAGCGACGAAGGTTGCGGCGTACCGCTCGCACATCTTCCTTTGAGAAGTGGTAATCGAAGTGACGGGACGATTCGAGATGTCGGCCATGACTCGCTTTTGAATGTTATGAGAGGCAAAGCCTGCCAAGGTCCTGATAAACGTCAGCGCTTTATCGGACGCGCGTTTTCTTGAGGAAGTGAGCGTCCGCCGCCGGGCAGCTACGTCCTAACGCTCTAACCGGAAACTAGCTTTCATTGTCCGGTCACGCGACGTACCAGACACTTGGATTGGCATTCTCAGCAATTACCTAATTCCGTCCGTGATGCCATGCTACTTTATAGCGATTCCATTCGAGCGTTAGGGAGCTACCGGCAACGTGGAAAACTGGCTAGCGAGCGCCAAAGTCCGCTGGTGGCTATTCGTCGTGGAACGTAAACGCAAACGCGGGCGCCATGCAGAAGCTCTTGAATTCCTTCAGAAGGTAATCACAGCACAGCCAAATCGCGCCCTCGCAATTCTGCAGGCGGGTACTTGTTCAGCGCGGCTCGGTCGATATGAGGAAGCACTAAATTTCTATGAAAGGGCACTTCAGGTTGCCCCGCACTATGGCGAAGCACACGCTTATTTGAGCCATGCCTATCACAAGCTTGAGCGAGACCAGGAAGCATTTGATTCCATAAACCGCGCAATCAGAATCAAACCTAGCCTGAAGGACGACCCTTATTGGCTTTTTTTGCTCGGGTTAACAAGTGGAAGAGCCGGGCGGTGGGAACAATCCCTCACAGCCTTCAAGAAATTAACAGAATACAACCATAAACATGCAAGCGCTTGGCATGGGCTTGGGTGGGCAGGCGCCGCTCTAAATCTAGAATCTGAGGCGCTCGGTGCATATCAGCATGCGGTTAACCTTGCTCCGGACAACGTTGCGGCGCACAACGAACTGGGATTTCTCTATGCAAGTCTGGAACGTCATGCAGACGCTCTTGAGCAATTCAGGCTGTCGTACGAAGCAGCAGAAAATGCCGTTCGCGCAGAGCCAAATTCCGCGTCCGCCTTCCATAGACTTGGTGAAGCATCGCAAGGGGTGGGACGACTATCTGAAGCGATTCTTGCTTACGAAAAATCGGTCGAACTTGACCCTCAAGACTTTTTCGGACATGCCAAGCTCGGATGGTGTTATTTGCAATCGGGACGTAACCAAGACGCGCTAGCAACGTTTCTCAATGCGGCTAAACTCAATTCGAACGATGCTGACCTCCACTATTTTCTGGGTGAAACCCACCTGAAGCTTGGGAACCGTGAAGGTGCGGAGCTAGAGTATGAAATCTTGAGGGAAATTCATCAACCTCTGGCCGAAGACCTTCAGAAATTATTGGAGCGCAATGCCCGAGACGACCGCGAGTCCCTGACGAACTCCTGATAAACGTTGGCGCTTTATCGGACGCGCGTTTTCGCGAAGAAGTGAAAGTGTGCGTAGCGTCCGCCGCGAGGGTGGCTTGGTTCTGACGCATTAATCGGAAACTATGGTCCAACGGTGGGTGGTCCTGCACCGGCTCCACGGCATTGTTCACATACCCCGCGCTCGTCGAGTTTCAGCTCCTCGAAGTGGCGTCGCAGATGAGCCCTGCCGAAAAACTTCGCAGGAGCATCTTGACGGTATCCCCACGTCTTGCAGACTGCGCACTGCACCATCCATTTGCGCGTGCGGGGGTTTCGCAGGTGCCAATCGGAATCGTGCTGCGGATTCTTCATATTCGTTGAAAGACTAACCCGTGAACAGCACGTTGCGCCAGTGCCGTAATCGTTTATGCGGAATTTTCAAGTTTCCGATTACACATATCAAGACTTGATGTGCTACTGCCTCGATGGCTCCGGACGCGTGGCGATGAAACCCGTTGAAGTGCTTTGAAAGTCGTCAAAACCGAGTGAGACCAATTCGGTTTTGATACTAACGGTTAGGTCTACTCCAACTATTTCGAGAACCGTATACGGCGGATTCGCCGAGTGGATTCCGTGATGAAGGTCAATCGTGTCGAGTTCTCCCAGTAATATTTCCTCGGCAGACAAACCCGCGGAGTCGGCAAAAATCGTAATTCCCTCCAAATGGCTTTCAGAAGTGCGCTCCTGCCATAGACGTTGAACCACGGGCTTGTTGTCGGGGCTTTCTACAATCCAGACGGGCACACCCCGTTCAAGTTTGTTGAGTTGCGCTCCGAAATTCCCATCGACTACGACGTAAACCTTGCAGGGCACGGGGACCGTTTCTCAAGTTTATCGCACTCGGCTCGCTTCTTATGAGCGAATTGTGACGCAAAGTGGATTTCAAGTTTCCGATTACGCGACGCAATCAGGACCTATCAAGGGGGCGCTGAGGCCAGCATTCAAAAGTCCACAAGAACCGCCGTCACCGCATACAAAACCCATAACAACTGTTCGAGTGCGAGAAGAAGCGCGGCGAATAGACTTTCGCCGCTCAGTTCGCGGAGGCAAAAAACCAGTGCGGCCAAGTTAGCGACGTTTCCCACCAATGCACATAGGGCGTACGGAGCATTTCGTCCCAAAGCGGCGGGCCTAAAATAAGTCACCACGTAAAGCAGAAAGAGACCCATCGAAGAGAACGTGCCGACCCGAAGCCCCCGTTCCAGCGAGCGATTGCTGTCTGGAGACGCGTCGGGAAGATGTTTTTTCAAATAAAGTCGCAGCAACGAGACTGCACATGCGAGCACAAATGCGCAGACAATGAGAACTTGCATATCGTGCGTTAACCCAACATTCGCAACGAATGCCTGCAATAAAGTTCTCTAATGCCTGATTAACGCAGCCGAAATCGTACGTGCAGATTCAAGTTTCCGGTTACGCGACTTATCAGGCACTGACGGCGATGACGAGAGCAGCGCTGGGATGGCCCTGGAAACAATTCTGTCTTATCAGTGCTGTGCGATACATCTGTTGCATCCGGTGATACGGTAACTTATAGTTTGAATTATGCGCCCCGCTTCAAAGTGGCGTTTCTTCCTCGTTGGCGTTGTCTGCGCATTAGTTTGTTCCCCGCCGGTCCGTGCTCAACTACCCCAGAAGCTCGAAAGGTGTCTGCCGTATCCCACCTACCAGCAAGAGATTAAGGCGATGGATGAAGAGGTGGCAGCAAAAACGAGAATGAATGAGCCGCGGCAAAGAATTATCGTTGACGACGTCAAATTTGACGGCCCAATACACGTTTCAGACGCCGTTCGCCAGCAAGTGGTCTCTGATTTGAAGCAACACGATTTCAACGATTACTCCGATTCGGAGTCCGCTTGGCTGGGAGAAATACAGGCTGTGGACCTTATGGGCGTGTGGCTGGACCAAGGTTACTTTAAGGTCGAAGCGGTCGCAAAAGAGGAGTTCATTAGAAACGACTCCACGGGCAAGCACGTTCGGATAGTCGCTCACATTAACGAGGGCCCGCAATTTCGGCTAGGAGACGTTCAGTTTCGGAGTTCCGACCCGGGTGAACCCCTAGCTTTCCGACCGGAAGAATTGCGGAGATTGATTCCCATGAGCGAGGGCGACATCCTCTCGGCCAGTTAACTCCGGGAGGGTCTCGATGCGTTAAGGAACTTGTATGCCTCACACGGATATATGGATTTTGTGACAACGCCTTTGACAGAAATCGATGATAGTCGCCAGCGCATCTCGCTCGTAATCGTACTGGACCAGCAGAAGCAATTTCGAGTGGCCAGCGTTGAAGTGTATGGCCTCGACCCGAAAATGGAAACTCTGTTGAAGTCAAAACTGAAACTAGGCGACGTATATACTTGGCAAGTCGTGGAGGATTTTCTCAAGCAAAACGCGTCGGCGTTGCCTCCTGACATATCTCCATCGGACATCGAACTCCATCGGGATGTGAGGAGAGGCACGGTCGATGTTCGATTCAACATATTTCGAGGCTGCCCTAACCTTCCCGAGTAATTCTCGACACTGGACACTTCCACGATGCAATCAATCGATACTTGGGTAGGTCCTGATTAACGCTAGTGCTTTACCGCATGCGCGTTCTCGCTGAGGAGTGAAATTGTGCGCAGCGTCCGCCGCGGGGTGGCTTCGTTCAAACGCCGTTGCCGGAGAGATGAAATCGGTGCGAAATAACATCTAATAAGGAACCTCGTCGGTAGTTGCCTGAAACCGAGCAAGATGGTTATTCGCAATCACGAGGTTGGATTCCCCAATCACCCGAGTTCCAACCCCATCCTCCGACATTGTGTTCGCGTCTGTACTTAGTCGCATCCGGCGTTAGTTCGCAAAGCGAACGGCAGCCCCGTGCATTCCAGAAACATTGGAGGTTGATGTCACGGGCTGCGGCTAACTCCTCGGGAGTGCTGAGCGGAGTCACAGAGGTGAGAATTCCTTCGCCTGTTCCATTTCCGAAGTGCAAATGAGTCCACCGGGAATCGTATCGAGACGTCATGCCGGGCAAGCTGTCTGGATGTCCGTTCCAGAGGGAAGCGGGCATGTCAGCCGCGTAACGCCAATCCACCATCAACCATTCATTTTCGCCTTCAATGACAAGGTCACCTGAAACTGACGCGACCTTTCCGTCTGTGAATCTAACGGAGCCACTAACCGTCCAGCCGCGCAGTTTGAGACGCCTGCGCCAATTTCCTAGTCGCAAGAATGTATCTCCGTAAGCACCCCCGACCCAGTTTGGGCCGGGAAGAGGATGCATCAAGTGCCACGGGTCGATTCTCATTATGTATGCGTCATTTTTCACACCGAATACTCGGGCTGGACGGAACCCACCGTTACTCTGAATAAATGGCATGACGGATGCTTCCGATTGGCCGGGTTGGACAGTTTTCAGTTCATCGAGGAAAACCGTTGCTCGCCGGTATTCGAGCGCCTGAGTAGCTCGGGCGACCCCGTATAGCATGAGGCAAAGTACCGACAGGACGGCGAGCGTCCACCCGGCTACTCGCACGCTTTTCTGTGCGAGGCCGAACCTCGCACGTTGTGGGAATAACCTCATTTGGTCTCTACGTGACTAGACACACGATAAGAGAAAAAAGTTCCACGTCGCCGTCGATAATCGCAAGCGTTGTTCAATCGTGGAAGAGTCCGGTTACGCGACCCTCCAGAAACTTGTCAATTAAGTTCCCTGAAATCAACAAATCCGTTTGGACAAGTTTCTGGCAGCAGCGACGCGTCGAAGACCCAGTCAGGGCTAATCGGGAGTTGGCCCACATTTCAGTAGTAGAATCGTGACGATAATGAAGCGCACCTGTCGAAATCAAGGCACCGGAAACTCACTATCAAAAGGTCGCTGCCTTACACTCATCGCTGTGGTCTTTGTCGCTCTGCTAACAAAGGCCCAAGACAGCGTGACACCAAGCGAGCAGGAACAGTCTGGTTTCGGTCGGGAGCAAGTCGGATTTGTACCTATCCTGCGGCCAATTGCAATCCCTCAATCCGCGCTGGACGTGATGAGCGAAGATGACATCGTTGCCCAGTGCGTGAAATCGAAGAACTCAGACTTTCGCCAACTCCCAACTCAGTGGTTTGTTGCGGCAGCAATCCATCTACATAGCTCCGCGGAGACTGATTTGGTCATTATGCCGCGAATGCTATCAGGTGAGCAGGATGGGAAGAAATCCGAAAGCGGCTGCTGGGATGGCATCAAGAATGGCCCGTTTTGGATTTTACGCAAAGTTCGTGGCGGATTCATCGTAGTCCTAAGCAAAAGTGCGGACGGGCTAGAAATTCGCCCGACAAGGTCGCGGGGCGTTCGTGATATTTGGCTGAGTTGGATTACCTTTGATGCCATAGGTACTGCCCCAATGAAATTCGACGGCAAGCGGTACGTCGTCGCGAAAAATGCCTCGGTCATCCCTAAACGAAGCGGCTAAGTCCTGATAAACGCGGTAACCGTCCAAGTGGATTTTTCCAGTTTCCGGTTACGTCCTATCAGGACTTAGCCGAGTACTTAGGATAAACTGCGAACTTGCTTATGAATATTGCGCAAGAAATTCGCCAAACGAAGGCACGACCCGCCCGTTTCCTCATTGGTCTGTTCGTCCTCGGACTTGCTTCTTCCTCCGTTATCGGGAAGCAGCAAATTGTCGTTTTCATGGAGGCCAAGCCACGGGCCAAGCAGGAAGCGCCTGCTCCCGCGCCGTCTCAAACAACTCCCAGCACAATGGAAAACATTACATTTAAGTTGCGGCTCATTGGCGATGGCAATCTGTGCCCAATTACGGACCTCGATTGCAGCGATAAGGACATATGGTTCAAGAGATTTACTCTACTTGCTTCAGATGGAAACACACTCTCCCTCACGAGCATTCCATTCCCGTCAATCGAGCGGTCGGAGGAGAAATTCGAGTCCACCGTAAAGGAGGCGGACAAAATACTCCGTCGCACTTCTGAATTGAATAGCAAGGGCGAGCCAGTTGGAGAAAGGGCGCTTGGTTTATTTGAGGAAACAAAGGCCGTGAAGCCTCAATCGAGCGTTTCCCGCTACAAACTGTTTTGGATGTGGAACGCGCATTACTGGGAGATTACCGGCGAACATTCAGAAGATGTTCTGGCCTTAGCGGAAAGATTGAAAGAGCAGGGCATCAACGCCGTTTGGGGCTGGCGGTAGATACTCCGTACTGCCTGATTAACGCCGGAAAAGTGAAATTTCACTTCATACGGACGGTAACGCGACGTTTTAGCCGAGGGTCTTAGCAGAGAAGCTGGCGAGTTCGTCATCTTCGACGGTAAAGCTGACCTCGATTGGTTTGCAGCATACCTCGCAGTCTTCAATGTAGGTTTGGCGACCGACGGACAAGTCCAACACCATCGAAATTTCTTCTCCACAGTATGGACAGGTGAATTCGTGTTCCACTGGAGAACAAGATACTGCAATCGACTCGACAGGACAACAGAAGCGCCGTTCGGCTAGTGCCTGATTAACGCTGCCGGAAAAGTGAAATCGTTGCAAAACCACGTAACGCGACTTAGCAAGAGTTGGAGTTGTTTTCGCTTCAGTATGTGTGCCGCGAAGAACGTCGATACGCGAAAACACCTATCATGCAGCCACCGGCCACTCCGAGAAGCAGTGTACCGATACCAAAGCAGGCGACCTGCAAAAGGTATTCCCATGTTCGAATATCAGCATGCATTCGGATTGCGTATGTTAGCAATGCGCCGGAAACCCCTCCCACTATAACGAACGCGGCGAAGAACATTTCTCGACTATAATTTTGCGGTTTCCCATTCCACGCAGCGTATCCAATTGCCGCAGCTATCGAGGGGACCATCACGAAGAGCGCGAATAAAACAACTCCCGCTTCGGTCCATAGACGAATCTTTGACATCGTAGTCAGAGCGTAGTCTAAAAACCAGTAAGGCATCAAGTAATGCCTGATAAACGCCAGTGCTTTACCGGATGCGCTTTCTCGCTGAGGAGTGAAATAGTGCGCAGCGTCCGCCG